>ENA-UOWK01000046-UOWK01000046.1-bioreactor-metagenome-genome-assembly--contig:-NODE-46-length-177271-cov-24.992360_pt1 | contig 177271 bp, 171 predicted proteins | sample MGYA00238157_ERZ761612 | MGnify/ENA primary metagenome ERZ761612 (study PRJEB28901, sample SAMN06268035) | bioreactor metagenome | isolation source: Joint BioEnergy Institute, California, USA...
TTCTTCTTCTTCTTCTTCTTCTTCTTCTTCTTCTTCTTCTTCTTCTTCTTCTTCACTCACTTGGCCTTTTTTGTAAGACATCAGGATATTGGACAAGTTAACTAAGACAATCCTTGATACTTCTTTTCCAAAGAAATCAGAAGAAACATTAGTTGAAAATAGTTCCCATTGAAATGCTATTATAGGCAATTAGGTCAGTGTAAGCGTACCAGTAGACTTGTAGGCTCCATTGAAAGACAGGAGAAGGAACGCCCCTTTTCAGTTTGGTCATCAGGAATCTGGGTAAGATCCTACTTCTATATTTGTGTCATTTTACCTCTACAACTACTTTTTACTGAGTGCCCTGGTGTGCCTGTATATCTTGTAATTGGTCTTTCTGGCACAAATTCATGCTTTTTTTCTACCTACGATCATGTCTCTGACAATGGAAATTATCTGTAAGAATATGAGTCTGAACGTTAAAAAGGAGCAAAAATCGAAAATTGATTTTGTAGCCTCTTATTCTATTATAGTAGACACTAGAAAAGTTATTTAACTGATAGTGTCGGAAATCCAGCATGTGTACTTATATTGCCGATATCATCAGGATCGGTTGGACTATACACGATCCAGATGGAAACATCACCTTCGATATGACTTGATGGAATACCTGGTCAATTCAGATTGCAATGTAAATACATAGGTGTCGTTATCACTGCCCGTCTGGATCTGGAAAAGTTGTTTCCACTTCAAGCTGTACAGAAACGAATTGTCTTGACATTGGGTTACAGGCCTCATCAAACTCCTTGAGAGCTTTCTCTTGGCCTTTCTGTGCCTCCGCTTGTTCTCTCAGGCCTTTTCTGGGGCCCTAAAGGCCCTATTTTGTGTCTCACAGAGCTGCTGTTGTCCTTCATGGAGGTTTCTTTTTCCTCTCCTAGCGCGCTTTGAAAGTATCGAATGTTGGTCCTGAGAACAGCAATAGTTCTACACCATTCTTGGACTTCTGGATGGACATATTTCTGCCCGAGAGTTTGCTGGTCGGATTACCACACCGTGACAATATATGGGTACCTAGTAAGTAGTAGATCAAGATGGACAAGATGGGGACGCCCGGATCCTTCTGAAAGTAGTCGGTTACAATTTTGAAAAGCACTTTTCAAGAATAACAATCGAAATCATTCCAATAGTCAGATGCGTAATACCTAGATTTTAAGGGTGAACCGGCGTAGAGAAGAAATTTCAAAATCGAAAAAATTGATATTGCTGGGATAGATATCCCGATTCATCTCAGGCTTTTTGAGAAACTTCAAGTTTAGCTCCCTCTTCTGCTCGCTTAATGGTGTAAAGTCCGTGTGCTAGAACATCCTTTGTTCTTGCAACTTGGATATCCGAGTCAACAGGGCAGCCGATGAAACCTTTGGGGGCCTTGAAAAGGATGGTAAGCATTGTGAGGAAATCTTCTTGCGTATATGGCTGGCCCAGCGCAGATATCAAGTAAGCAGTCTATCTAGGTACCTAGCTACCCATTTATAATGAGCTAAGCTGGAAATGCCATACGGAATCTTGACTCTTTTGGCAAGGAGCCGATCGAGCGTCCGCTTGAACGTCAAGTAACTAGTCATCGTTTCATTGTCATTTGCGCCAGCTTGATGGCTTCCTCCGCTTCAGTGCGGATGCTGAAATCCTGTTTTCCGGTGAGACGGTGGAGAAACTCAATGGGGCCTCCTAACTTCATCCTGTAGGCTAGACAGACCGTTCAGTAGTGGAGGAGGGATGAGTTGAATATCTCCTGGAGTCTTGGTAGTGCCTTGGGCCAACCCACAGGCTTGGTGAGGCTATCGATGATGTAGCGTATGGCTATTTCTGTTGTTTGGTTTATCCTTTCGGTTGCTCCATCGGTTTGAGGGTGGTATGCTGTTGACTATTTCGATTCACCTTAGATTGGGATCATCAGTCCAGTTCCATCCCTCCATCGACCACTGCCAATATGCCGACAAGTTCACCGCTACCAAACAGCACCAAGCTCCAAAACTCCAATTTAATGTAGGGTTTATTGCTGCAGTAGAAAGGCTCAAACTTGGTCGTGAGTCGTTCCGTCCACCAGTTCTTCTTTGCTAGAGTTGGGAGAGTTACGCGAGAGGTAAGATGTGTTATATATACTGATGAACCCAATTAATGCCTTTTATCTTGAGCTTAGTCGACATCATTGTGCTCCCCATCAATTTCCAGTGGAGCCGTGAGCGGGTCTATCCCAGCCGAAGTGAAATAGAGGTAGTATTCTTGCTGCTCTGGCAGAGTTCTTATCCAAAGGGATGAGCAACGTCTTCATGCCGACAGTGATTAGATACTGTACTGGAAGTCGGTCTCTCCAAGTATCATGCGGATATCTTTCTGCCAGCCAGGTCTGTCCCGGCCCTTCTCCGGAACTGTAATATCATTCACGAATATAATCAGTGTCACTGAAATGACAAAAATATAATTTTTCCAATGCCACAAAAGTCCTTTTGTTGTCCGAGAGGTAGTTTAACATCATTCAGAACGGTCTCTCTGCTGAGATCTAAGATTCGTTAATTCTCCCTTCGTTCAATCCGATCCATGGATAAAGTTTCAATAAACCCCAGATGTGGGAGCAACAGCACTTTGCCCATTCACCAGCCCGCGCGCATCTGCCTTGGAGCGGCGTAGGTACATCGCCTGTGGCTCACTGCTAGCTGCTGCTTTCTTGATCCGCATCATTGATGTCGTCAGTGGCCTTTTGTGAGTCTTGCTGCGTCAATCGTCAGTTTTGCGATGATTTCCTCATTTTTTTTGGAGATATCGCTGCGGACAACTGGAAACTTCATCGACAAATAAGGAGCAGTTAATGTCTCACAAGGGAGAAGGTTCTTAGGTTAAGGATTGATTTTTCCTTCCTTATTGCTCATCGGTAACCTTGTTCAGCAGCAATTTCCAGTTGAGATCTGGGAACTTTGAATGGTCAACTCGCTGAAGGTCTCGCATGGGGCCATATTCCCAGGATTACCCGCGCACTGCTTCTAGAGTTCTCTGGACGGTAACCTTTGTCAGGCTGCTTTCCCCTTTGGAGTCTTCTATGCTTCACGGCTCCTATAGCAACAATCTCCGTTATATACATCTCAACAAGGCGTATAGTATAGATCGGCCAACCACAGTCCCAGCAATAGTGCAGGATCGCTTTGTTGTGATTGCTACAGATTTCGCACTTTGCTGTGTGGATTGTGACCTCGCTAAAGTCTGTGTGGCGTGTTTGCAGAGAGACGAGTTCATGGAAATTAAAGCGATCAATACCGACTTTCCAATATTGCTCCTTCATGGCATCGTTTTCATAATCCTGACTCTTTCAACGCTGTCGTAGAGGTTGCTGAGAGCTGGAAGAGATGATCCCCAAGCTTACATGGCTCCTGAAGGATTGTAACAAATCTTTTGGTACGTATAATCTTGCAGCAGGCAATTATAAAGAGATATATCATGGCAAGAGCTGTCAATACATCATCAAAAGTATCATTTCGGAGTGAGCCGGCCCGGCCTGGTTCGCCTATATAGCCGTCCTGCGCGCCAGCCTGCTTCCTGTTTCCCACAACACACCAATATCACCATATCCACCACATCGAGATATCATTGATATCATTTTGCGGTATCTTAAAATACAACCATAGCTTCCCGACCATATTTGTCTACAAGATACCTGGGTTCCATGGAAGTAATCCAGTCCTGCACCTTCCCCATCATATCGATAACGTGCAGCCACAAGTAGAAGTCCGAGATCGTCCACCCCACTCTGAGAAGTGGCAGGTCCTATGTAGACATTTGGTGACAGACTAGACTGAGAGGGAAGACTGGCCTTGCGCACACACCACGGTCAATAGCATCGTCCTATCCGTGACGCATCAAGTCATAGAATTATGGGAGGTCAATTGCGGTCTAGGAGTTGCTGCACACAGTCGGGAGTGTATGTATCAAAGCAAGGTATCACAAGATCGACCCTCATGAGGGTCCCGTGAACAAGATCAGTTGCGCTCTTCCTGAATGCCTGGCAGATGCTGCTGCAGCCTGTCGCATGTCGCCGCCATTCCGCTTAAATGCATCTGAAGCATCTTGTCGATCTCTTGTATATATATATATATATATATATATATATATATAAAGTTGGAAGGCAAGAGAAAAGGAACATGGTTGTAGTGGATATCTCCATCTGTTCCTCAGACAGACAGTTTCTTTGCCGCTGAGTGCGTCTTTGAGCACATATGCTTCGAGAGACTTCTCTGAAATCCTGTAGCTTTGGCTTCTCCTTTCTTTGCGAATGGCTTCTGCCAGCTTGACCATGAAGATCTGAGCTTCCATCGCTATCTCCTTGGCAACAGCATCGACTCGATGGGCTGCATCTGGCTGCAAGTTATTGTGCGGAAATTAAGCCTGATGGGTATCACTCTCCTCGCAGATCTCTTCCTCTTCCGCTTGTCCCTGTGCTTCAACAGGTCCTTCCGAAGTCTCCAGGCCAGAGCATTTGAAAACTTGTACTTCGCTCAGGGCTCGATACACACGGAGCGGCTGCAGAGCGGACTTCGTCTCGCTGTTGTATTTATCAATCGTTTCACAAATGGTGTCTGCAGCATAGAGCGTCGGCATTCCGAGGGAAAGAAAGATGTCAACCGTAGCCACGAGCGTAAAGTTGCGAGCATCGATCCTGCGGATCGCAACAAATTCACGTTCCATGAGGAAGCCATATCTGGGATGGTGCTGACGCATCCAAGTATGTATATAGTAGGTATATATAGGCGGAATCGTTCTCTGTCCTTAGAAGTTTAGCCTGTTTGAGACTAAATTTTATCCGTTATCAGCCGGTGAAATATAGGACTTATGAAATTGCAAACGGAATGAGATGTAGGAGGAAGAAGTAGAGGTGATTCTTTTCACAATGCCATAGTAATTAATCATGTTGAACATAATTCATGAAGCCCACTATATTTCTTTTCATATATTCAACGCAGGGTTGTGCCACCATATCGGTGTATGTTTTAGGATTTCTGCAGCCGGTTCACATATATTATAGTTTGTCGTTATTCATCTTGAGAAGGGGGTTGGGAAGGGATTGAAGGACTATATTATAAAGAAACAGGTATTTGCATTGTGATAGCTTTGATCTAGATCCCGGGTTCGGGCATATACTGTCACACGATGAACCCATACAGGGGCAGATTTCATTAATGTTCAGAAAGAGAAAAAAGATGAATGACCGAATGTAGGGATTCTGCTCTCTGCGTCATGTCACAATAAAGGTCGGTGTGCATTCAAAGAACACTCCAACTGAAAAGAAGTAGTAACGCAGCTGCATGATCGGATAAATCTCAACGACAATCTGGAGAGTACGGGAAAAGTTTTGGGTCAAATAGGGTAAGATGTCGCAGTATAGCATAATATAAACCAATAACTTTGACAAACCGGTTGAACCCCAACATAAGAAGGTATATATTGAATAATATCAGGAAGGAGGGGGGGGGGGGGCGAAAAAGAAAAGAAACAAATCCGGTCTCAAGTAGAAGTGTATATGAGTCTACTATAGGCAAGTACACATCATGGTTATGAAGTCAAGGGAACCCACCAATATTACCACACCCGAGAGCGGGCCCCGTTGGGGCATGACACGCATTCGTTCTATACCTATATATGTTCACCGCAGGTTTGAAATCATCAGCATACTAAGTGGGCCAATGATGCGACCTTCTGGTCATCAGGACGCGGCAGTCGAGTTTAAGAAAGATTTTATAGGGCTTTGTAATGGCAGCAAGGATGAATTGGTTCTTCGCACTTCCATAGTCAATTCTTCTAACCCTAGGTACGAGATATGGAGGTAGCTATATCGGAATCTCGAGAACATCAAAGATCTCAATGCCAAATTTGCAGCTTCTTCATGGTTCTCTCGTTGATGGCATTGACTATATATAAAGTCTTGGTGCTTGTAGAGTAGGAGTGTATGAATTCACCTTTCGTATGGGGCAATTAGACGTTCAGATTCACTGAAGGGAAAACAGGAAGTTTTGCCTCGACAAATGATTGAATGATCAGAAGTGGGCCATCGCCAAGCAGAGAGTTGGGCTCAATGAGCTCGTCCGGTGCGTCTAGGATCAGTTATGTTGGCTGTAACGCACAGGGCTAGGCCCTATCTCTATTGATCTACTTAGGATTAGGATAAGTCTCAAGGTCTTAGGTACATACTCCGTTTAATATAAGGGCTTTGCATCCTGCATATGTAGAAAAGACCGGTAGGGTATATCGATCATCTGGAAATGTGACAAAATACTACTATACATCGAACCAGTTTCATCAGGTAGATGGTTGAGAAATATTTTCAGTAAATGAAGACCAAGGACAGGAGGGAGATTTCCCCTCCCTTTATGCACCCGCAGAGCCATTCACACATACCTGGGAGCAAGGTAATTTCACTATTCACTGACAGAAGGTCTCCTCCGTTGAGGAAGCGGAGCAGCTGGAGGTTCCTCATGACGGGGAATTTCCATCCGCTCCATCTTACGGTACATTAACCGCTCCCGGGTCCTCCTTTCCACCTGTCGTTGGAGCCTTCTCCCTTCTTCGCTAACATCATCCCCATTCCCAAGACTTTGACGCTTCTTTTGCCTCTCAGCCTCATCCAGCCGTATGTTTTCAATACGTTCCCGCTCTTCTTCTTGATCCCTGACTTGCAGGGCGAGTTCTTCCCTACGGACTTCTTCACCGTCAATTTCTTCAAACCCGATAGTTGTAAGAATCTTGCCGATCAGGTACTGATATCGTAGGTGTCCGCTGATGATTTCGCTGGCATCAAAGTTCTCGACCCCAGGTAGGCCCTGAACAGGCTGAAGACCAGCGACGCCTAATTGGACGCTACTGGTACGATACAGGAATGCGAGGACGGCATCGTTCTCGGAGAAAACGTTGACAAGACGACCACTCACCACCGTTCGCATCATTCGCCAATGGCGGGTGCTAGATGGAATTGGCGAGCCCATGAGAATGGCGGATTCCACCAAGCCGTAAGCCCGCCTCTTCGCAAGGCTCTGAAGACAAGAGTAGATAACCCTTGAACCAAGAGAGTACCCTATAAGCGTAACAGGACGTTCTCCCTGGGCCTTATTTATCAAAGCATCTGCGAGTACCTCTCCAGCCTTATCTGCCCGAGATTTCGCCACGCTGAAGGGGTTATCTACCACGCGTGCAATCTTGATCAGAGCAACCGGCAACATGACAGCGCTCATGAGCTGTGCGAAAACTGTCCTAGATAAGATTTCCCGGCCTGCAACTGACCACGCAGCACTTGTCACCAGGGCACTAATCGCATTACCAAGATTCATCAGGGATTCAAGCTCCCAACGGAGTGCGAATACTTCAGAATCTGGGCCGATAACACGCCACGGGTCAACGATGTCCTCCTCCTCTGTGACCCAACCAGTGATTCCGATGGTAACCCGTAGGCGACGATCTTGCTGAGCAGCTTCTCTGTCATTCCTGAATCTTCTTCGAGGGCTGCGAGTAGGTATGAAGGCAAAATCATCCACCTCGCGAGCATATTTGTCCATCATACGCCCTGTCATCCGGGCACCATAGGCACCAAAGAGACCACCGACAATAACACTGCTACTGGCAAGAGCACCTAGATACCCTGCAGCCGCCGTGGCTCCGAGTCCGAGGCCACCCATGACGGTGCCAATACCAGCAGCGACCAATGGCGCAGCCAAGCCACCTGTGATTCCAATAAGGGCCGCTCCAGCCACAGAAGCGATGCCGACTTTCCATATCCTGGAATTACGACTCTGCTGCGCCTTTTTCTTCGCCTCTTCATCTGCTGACATCTGCTTAGCAGCATCAAGAAGTCCTCGCGCAACCTTGATTTCATTATTGTTCAGGTCTTTCAAGCTCAAGCCAAAGCTAGATACTACATTCAGTAACAGAACCCGTGAATGTGCACTGTAGTGCTTCAGACTCAAAAGTAGAAGAAGCAGCGAGTGTAGTATCAGGATTTTTGTTGGCCTTGGCAGTTGAGCAAGAGGAGTCTCAATGGGCGGATGAATTTCTTGCAGCCTCGTCAACACGTTATCATCCTTACTGACAGATATTTCCTGTGACTGTGGCCGACTCCTAGAGGCCGTAACATGTCGTTCTTGCTCTGTTGCTTCATCATCCCTATTGACTACCTCGCTTATTCGAAGAAGGACAGAATCCCTCCAGTCGTCGAAGTATCTGAGCGCGTCGGCCTTGGCCGCCAGCTCCTTTGGCTTTAGGACCTGTTTGCGGTTGTTCCTAGCACCCCTTTCTTCCCCTGCTTCCTGAGGTCCAGAATCGATGCTCTCCTCGTTGTCCTCATCCTGCGGTTTCTGGTGATCGGCGGTCTCGGGAGGTATTGCAGCATCGAAGTTATCAGTAATGACCTTTCGCATGGACTCCGTAATCTGAACAATCAACACTGTCAGATCTCCACGTTGAGATCTGTCTAGAATTGTGTTCAAGTCTTGGTCCTGGTTGCTGCCATCTTCGGGCTGCTTGGATTTGGTTGCGTCCTGGCGGAAAAAGCCAGACATTGAGACAGCCCTTTAGGTTTCGAGTGAAGGAGACGTGGCGTAGAAAATATAGCCCTTGTCTCGCCTTCTTGTGAGATGATCGAGATATGGATGGGGTTATTGGATTGCCCGTCTCCAGTGATGGGAGCTTACGAGGCACCGCTAGGCACCGTTGCAGCCTTGCCGAGAGGACATGACATCATGTGCCTGCTGACTAAGCGAAACAGTCCGAAGCTGGGGAGAGAAGAGCGCCGAGCACCTCCTACAGCGGAAAACATGACCTTTTATGGACAGCAAACGCCGGGGAGGCAGGAGGAGACCTGTGACGATGGGTAAATCAATTGCTTGAGTGGACGACAAAGAACTTTCCCATCGTCTTCGAAGCATACCCGAGGGCATTTCCATCCCAGGCGTCGCCATCCGGACGGTCACACTTCTCAGTCTGGATGCGTTGAATCTTTCCGTTGCGGCCTACAACTTTCTCCTTGGCCATCTCGTCTTTCAGTTTGTCCAGTCCAATTGCACTCTCCTTCAGCGCTTCGGGGCTCTCGTCGCGGATGCTTCGAAGAGGCGTGACGCCGGTGGTATCGACGCGTTGGATCTCTTTCACAAAATGGATCTGGGATTCAAGCGTCTCGAGCATAGCGGCCTCTTCCGCTTCACTGGATGGCTGAGGGAGCGCTGAAAGTCTGAGGAGATGGTGTAGCTCCTTCGGGCTGATTGACGGCAACTTGGATTTGTCGGCCTGGTCGGGAAGTAAGGATCTGACAGACCAGTTTGGCTCCGCGAGTATAGATTTGATAGATTTCTCTCCTGAACTAGGAGAGGACGAGTAGGCCCGTGACGGCAGCGCTTTGGAGCGACGCAGGAAGCATGGCCCGCACATGGAGCGCTGAAGAAGACGATAGGAACTGCTGCGTAGCCAAGACATTGCGACTCGTCTGGACAGGATTCCCCTGCGTCTGAGACAGGCCCAATAGGAACAAATCAATATTTAATATGACAATGTAAGAAGATCAAATTGGCAAAATAGAGCGAGCGACGTGACCAGCCTGCGAATATGCTGGTCCCCAAAGGTTCGAAGATTGTGCGGAGCAGGCAAGGCGGCGGCTTTTCTGCCGGCAGAAGCTGTCCCGCCCTCCGTCATAGCTGGCGAGGCTGCAGCGACCATCGTCTCAGGTGTCAACTATCAAGTACATACCAACGTCCACCCCGTCCATCTTCTCCTCACGTATACCTGACAACTTTACGGGGACACCGAGTGGACAGATAATAGGTAATCGCACATCATGGGCCAGGATCCGCGTGTTCTGCTTCAGAAGGTGAATCCGCGAATCCCGCCAAGTTGTCTGTCAATAAAGCTTTAAAGCGCCGGCTAACCTCCGGCGCAACCAGGCAGACAAGGCTCTACAGAGCGCATCCGGAGGGTTCAGCCTTTTCGGTGGACGGACGGAAAAGTATGAGAATGCGGCGGACCTTTACATTCAGGCTGCGAATGCTTTCAAAGTGCAGAAGCTGAGTACGCCATTCATTCCCCTGCTTGCTGCATCGTCGATGCGGAGAAGCTGACATGTTGGGACTCCAGACAAGGAGGCCGGTCAAGCATTTGAGAAAGCTGCCGCTATCCAGAAGAACAATCTTAACGAACCCGACGATGCAGCCAACAGCCTGAATGAAGCCTTTAAGGTCTATCGCAAGACCGATCCCGAGGACGCTGCGCGCGTACTCTCTGCTGCTATCCAACACTACATCTCCAAAGGGAACTTCAGACGAGCTGCAACGCAGCAACAGTACTTGGCTGAAGTCTACGAGGTGGAGATCGGTGATATGAAGAAGGCCCTTGAGGCCTACGAGAAGGCCGCCGAGTGGTTCGAGGGCGATAACGCGGAAGCGTAAGCCATACCCCTGCGTCATGCGCCATATATATATTCGTGGACTGATAATGTGCTTGCGCAATTTCTCCAGTCTCGCGAACAAGCACTACCTCAAGGTCGCCGATCTAGCAGCCATCGAAGGCGACTACTACAAGGCGATCGAGCACTACGAGAAGGTGGGCAAGTCGTCCATCAACAACAACCTGATGAAGTGGTCGGTGAAAGACTACTTCCTAAAGGCAGGAATCTGCCACCTTGCAACAAACGTATGAATTGTCTTTATTTCTGGAGAATGCAAAGACATGTCACATACTAACTGTCTCGCAGGACCTCGTCGCTACAAACCGCGCTCTCGAAAGCTACAGGGATATTGACCCCACGTTCGCTTCGACGAGGGAGCACCAGCTGCTCGTCGATCTCGTCCAGGCCGTCGAACAGGGCGACCAGGAAATGTTCTCCGACAAGCTCTTTCAGTATGACCAGCTCAGCAAGCTGGACAAGTGGAAGACGACGATACTTCTCCGTATCAAGAATAAGATCGAAGAGACGGGCGAGGATTTCTCGTAATTGTATTGTTCTTTTGCCTTTTTCTTACTTTATATGATATTGCGACGCGGATGTTTGTCTATTCGCTCCCTTGGTTTTAGTTTTCCGCGTCTTCTGTTGTGCTGGCATAATGTATGTAGTAGGATGTTGTTAGACGCCTTTCTGTCGTCAATCTGATACACCCCTTTGTCGGTTATTCCTACAACGTTCATAGTCGCACTTTGTCCGAGAAACTATTGTCGAGTAAAAGGACAACCTTTACAAGCTTCTCTTGCAAGTTTTGACCCTGGATACTCCAACAACTATGCATACATGCCATAGAATGGAGAGGGTTCATCGATCCGCTCGACATCCTCCTGATATAGAGGATATTGGAGAAAGAAAAAAAAAATATGCATGTTGAGAAGAAAAGATTCTCGAGCTTCTCCCCGACGGGGAATCGAACCCCGGTCTCCCGCGCTTGCCCTACCAAGATTGCATGACAAGCGGAAATCATAACCACTAGACCATCGAGGACTGCTGTTCGTAGAGAACTCCAACGTGAATGACCATCACCCGGCTAGCCGTCTTCTTTTATCATTATCCTTTAGTAGTAGGTTCTACCTGTCCCAGATTATTATTACCTATACTCGCGGCCGTCTCTAGGTCCGATCTGATATGTGCTTGCTTGGCTACGACCACTACACAACAATCATATTGGATAGAAAAATTTTCCCCAATAATCTGGAGTAAGGGTTTTCCAAATGAGTGACTTAGGAGTGAGCACCTACAGTGGGTGGGTAGATAAGGAGGTTCTTACTTCAAGATAAGCGAACAGACAGACAAGACCGATCCCGCAACACAGAACCGTTTTCGTCCCGGAGACGCGGAACTTAGTGTCGAACTCAAAACTTTTGAGCAATCTTGGTAAGATGAAGAAGAGCTTTGCCTACTGAGTAGCTTCGAGCCCAAGAGCAGATTCAGTGATGTGGACATATATTCAGCCTCATTTTTTTTTAAAAAAAAAGGACTAAGTGGTGAGTGCGTTCGTCTGCAAAGCAGTTCAGATATGCTTTTTTTTTTCTGTCCGAAATATTAGCAGGAAACAGGACGGTTAAGATCGGAATCGTAACCCATTAAGTCCAAGTCCGATAAAAATATCTATCTATACGTTTGTCTCCTTGAGTCTCTCATACTAACAGAAATGTTATATTGCAAACAATGCCCTTCTCACAGTAGAGGGAATCTCATAACATAAAATATACAAAGGAATCTATCATTCGAGTGACTCATCTTCCCATGCACGCGGCTCCCATGTAAAATATCGACAACATAAATGGTATCCAAGCCAAGTCCCTAATCCTACAAACACTTCAAGCAGCGGAGACCTCCTCCAAAGGAATCGCCTTCCTGGGGAACACTCTCTTGTACAGACTGATGCCCACAGCATCCTGCGGGTTAATCTTGCCGTCGAACTGCGCCTTGAAGTAACCGTGCGTGCCTAGACTCTCCTTGATGTACCCGCTCCGGCCGCGTTTCGTCCAGAGCTGCAGCGCCTTGAACCAGTTGACGTCCTCAGCGTTGAAGAACATGTACCGCACCGTGACGACCCTTCTGTGGATCTTGTACGGGTGACCCGTGAGGATGACGCGCTTGGCGACGACGCGCGAGTGGTCGGGCGCCACGACGGTGCCTGTTCCGATGAGGTTGAGACGTTCGATCGTGCCGCTGGGGTTGTTGTTGTTGTTGCCGTCGTCGTCGGTCGAGTCCAGGACTTCGGGGTCCTTGACTTGCTCCTTTCTGAACATGAGCACGGGAACGGCGCCCCATGTGAGCGGGCCGATCCAAGTCGCGATGGCGCTTCGGCCCGGGTGGAGGAAGCGGTCGAATTTGTGCACGTTGTTTGGTGTATTGCCCGAGGCGGAGAAGATCGGTTTGACCAGCAGACGGCGCGGGCCGCATTGAATGATGACTTCGTCCTTGGACTTCACGGGAGACTCCACGGACGAGCTTAGGGTCATGTTGATGTTGACGACGGTATGCTTACGCTCGTGGCGGAGGAGAGAGAAGAGCGACAGGGGCTGTGGACGGCTGCGAAGCGACGATGGCACTGCCTTAAGGTGCACATCAACCCGGGTACCTGGGTTGACGCCGCCGACCAGGGCCTCTCTAATGGCCTTGTTCCTCGAGCCTTTGTAGTCGGCGATCTGAAGAAGTCGACGCCAGTCCTCCGGTTCGTAAGGTCTGTCTTCGGAGGTTTCCCAGCGACTGGTCTTGAAGCTCTTCAATCCTCGGTACCGCGCCAGCCGTTCTCTCGCGAGCACGTTGGGGTGAAGCTCGATTTCGTCAGGGAATTCAAGATCGTCCTTCTCCTCTTTTCTGCGGCTGGCACGGAATTCTTCCAATTGTCGCCTCTCCTCTTCCTCGTCTGCGTCGACGAACATTTCCGACTGTGGATACTCAGAAGGTCCAGCTTCTGTCATAGCATCCTGCCTGTCCGGGAACACCCCATCTTCCGGGTTTCCTGAAGTGTCCATCTCCATATCCCCGTCCTCATCCTGCTCCTCGTCCACAAGATCAGAGCCAGAATCGGAGACGTCGTCCAGATACCAAGCTGCTTGGTAGTCTGAAGTTCCCTTTGGTAGTCTCTTCGGTCGCGGGAGTGCATTCTCGTCCTCATCATCATCTGAGAAGTAGTGCTGGTCATCGACCAGCACACCTTTCCTCTCCGAAGGAGCGACCGAGGCCGTCTCTTCGTCCTCCATCTCAATCTCTTCGGGAGCGACAGTAGCCATATCGTCGCGGTCCTCCGTCGGAGCATCCAAGACCTGGGGTCCTTCGTTGCTGTCAATGTTCATGGCGTCGCCCTTCTTATGCCGTGCATTTGGCAAAGGCGCAGCCGTGATGCAATCAACCTGGAAATCCCCCCAGCCGGGAATATGGACTATGCGGTCCGCCTTCAAACCCTTCCCACGAACTGTACCGGTGACGATGACATCATCCACCACCTCAGACTCAGCTTCTGGCCATTTGACATTCTCGATGAGCAGCCAGCTTCTCTCGTCTCGCCAATGGATTCCCTTCGGCGTGGCAGTACAAAGGCTTCGCATAGCGTTGGAGCATTCCTGCCTGGAGTCAAGAGAGAGGACCTTTTCAATCGTTGGGAAGAAGTGGTTGATAAACGACTTCAGAGAGGATACGATCTGTGGTCGTTTCTTCGGGGGTTCGATTTTGTCGAGGCCCTGTAGTTCAAAGTCAGTCACGCAGTAAGACCTGGAGTAAGGCATCTCTCGGGAGAACCGCCTACCTGGACAACAGCAAGCACATTGGAGATACCCTGGCCCTCGATCGAGCGCAGTATTATTTCTCCCTCCTCTTCCACTTCCTCTTGCGCGGAGAGCACGACGACAACGAAATCCGCCATGCGGCACGAGTCCAACGCGCTCATCAAGTCGCACTTGGCGGGAATATACATCACGCTCTGTCTGAAACGATCGATGCGCACGCGAGAGAGACCATCTGGGGAAACATCGTCGGAGACATCAACACTCTCGTTCAACCGATTAATGGCGGACCGGGTATCGATGTCGCGGGTGAGCGGTACGATCGCAACGTGTCTGGGAGCGCCATTCTGGCCGGAGAATATGCTCGTCGCCTGTGCCTTCTCCTGGTGCTTCAGCATCTGCTTCTGACGGGCCTGGTTCCTCCGCTCGAGCTTCGACATGAGCTGCTGGTGGGGGGTTTTGCGGCTACCCCGCTCGCGAGCCTCGATTTTTCCTGTAGAGATATATTAGCAATTAAGAATATATATATATACAAGTAGGATCGGAATAAAAAGATAACACACCTTTGGAGAGATTCTTTATCGCACCCTTCGTGGCATGGCGGCTCTTGAACGGCTTATGCTCCTTTTTCGTGGTGGGCCGATGGTGGTGCTGCACCGTCTGCGTGATGGGCGCCATGTTGGCACCGCCGGACCCCTTGAACCGGAAGGGAAGAGAGGCCAGCGTTGCGACAGATTAACCCTTGACAATCCTGTAGATATTTTCGTCTAAAGATCCTGCAGGCCAGGAAAACCCGTCGAGGTGCGGAGTTTGAGGGCGGGAGTTCGGAGATGTGCACAAATGTCTTGTGGACCAAGCGAAGCGCGAAATCTTGGCATGAATTTTCCAGCCCAGACCCGCAAAAGCTTCGACCTTGCGGTTTAGACCGACTGCGAGAATAATCGCTACTACTATTATCCACCTCTCTCGTTTTTCCACGGCAGACTTTCCAGACCTTTTCTTTCTCTTTCGTCCTGGCGTTACCCCGCCAGCGATAATACCGGGAAAGAAAAATGGCCACAGCAGCGACAGCTACTCAGGCCGTCGCCGGCCCATCGACGACGACGCAGCAAGACACCATCGCGGCCCGCGAAGCGAAGCAGAGACTGATCGAGGCGCAGAAGCGCTACGGGCGCGGGAAGGGAGTGCACACAGAGAGCGTCAAGGACAAGAAGCTGCGACGGAACCTGAAGGCCCTGGAGGCCAAGTACCGGGATGCGGCGCTGAAGGCGAAGGATGCGGAGATCCTCCTCGACAATGAGCCGGGTTTCCTCGAGCCCGAGGGGGAGCTGGAGAGGACGTACAAGGTCCGGCAGGACGAGATCAAGGAGAACGTCGGCATCGAGACGGCTAAGAAGGGATTCGAGCTGAAGCTCGAGGAGCTGGGCCCGTACCGTGCGGATTATACCAGGAACGGGAGGAATCTGCTGCTGGCGGGGCGAAAAGGGCATGTCGCGACGATGGACTGGCGTGCAGGGAAGCTGGGCTGCGAGTTGCAGCTGGGAGAGACCGTCCGGGATGCCAAATGGCTTCACAATGACCAATACTTTGCCGTCGCGCAGAAGAAATACGTCTACATATACGACCATGCTGGTGTTGAGCTGCACTGTCTCAACAAGCATGTCGAGGCTGTATACCTCGAGTTCCTGCCCTACCACTTCCTCCTTACCAGTGCTGTAAGTGCTGATTTTTCATAATCTTATGCTCTTTGTTGCATTTGCGAACTCATTGTCCACAGACCATGAGTGGCTTCCTCAAATACACCGACACCTCGACCGGCCAGCTGGTCGCGGAGCTGCCCACCCGACAAGGCTGTCCGACAGCGCTCTGCCAGAACCCGTGGAACGCCATTCTCCACGTCGGCCACCAGAACGGTACCGTCACGCTGTGGTCTCCCAACTCCCAGACCTCGCTCGTCAAGGCCCTCGTCCACCGGGGCCCGGTCCGCTCCCTCGCGGTCGACCGACAGGGCCGGTACATGGTCTCGACCGGGCAGGACCTGAAGATGAACGTGTGGGACATCCGCATGTACAAGGAGGTGCACTCCTACTCGTGCTTCCAGCCCGGCGCATCCGTCGCGATCAGCGACCGCGGCCTCGTCGCCGTCGGCTGGGGCACGCAGGTCAGCGTGTGGAAGGGTCTCTTCGAGGCTGCGGAGGCCGACCAGGGCAAAGTTAAGAGCCCCTACATGGCCTGGGGCGGCGACGGGCAGCGGATCGAGACAGTGCGGTGGTGTCCCTTCGAGGACGTGCTGGGCGTCACGCACGACAAGGGCTTTGCCAGCCTGATCGTGCCCGGCGCCGGAGAGCCCAACTTCGACGCCCTCGAGGTGAACCCGTACGAGAACAAGAAGCAGCGGCAGGAGGCCGAGGTGCGCGCGCTGCTCAACAAGCTGCAGCCTGAGATGATCTCGCTCGACCCCAACTTCATCGGCAACCTCGACACCATCAGCGACAAGAAGCTGCGGGAGGCACGCGACCTCGACCACCAGCCCGAGGACCCCATCGAGAAGCTCAAGAACCGTGGCCACGGCCGTAACAGCGCCCTCCGCAAGTACCTCCGCAAGCGGGGCCGCAGCAACGTCATCGACGAGAAGAGGCTCAAGGCCGAGGCGCTCCGCAAGGCGCAGGCCGCCAGGGCCAAGGAGAAGCTGCGCCGCGAGCGCGAGGAGTTGGGTCCTGCGCTGGCCAGATTCGCCAAGAAGGAGCTGTAATTGTAGTCCAGCTCAAAAAAGGCTCTCTTCTTTGCTGCTCGCTTTTCTGGTCTCCTTCGCTTCTTGTGCCACAAAGAGGATACCCCAGTCGATCAGGGCGTTGTATCTATAATGACTTGACTAGATGTGTGATGTTTGCATGTTTCGGGCTTTTTTTTCGGTCGGTTTAGGAAAAGAATGGGAAATGTTTCATCCATGTCATCGTATTATGTACTGTATGTAGTAACCATCCGAAGAGAAACAAACATGGGGATCGTGTAGCATATATATATATAGTCCGAATATCTATATCTTGGCGAATAATAGACCCCGTACATAAGAACAGAAAGTAGAAAAATTCCTCTCTCAGAGGAGGAGGAGAGAGGAAGTGAAACATGCATGCCAAGTCTCGTCTCGTGAAGACCCCCTCACTCCTCAACAGGCCCCGACCCCCTCGGGGCTCCATTCTTCCACCTCTCCAAACTGACCTCATACGCACCGCTCGCCTTCCACGCACTCAGGATCATATTAACGATGTGATCAACGCCCTTCCCATTCTTGACCTCCGCAAAGACGGTCGGCCCGCCCTCGCGGATCTTCGCAGCGTCGCGTTCCATGACGCCCAGATCCGCGCCCACCGCGGGCGCGAGATCGACCTTGTTGATGACCAGCAGGTCACTGCCCGTGATGCCGGGGCCGCCTTTACGCGGGACCTTGTCACCGCCCGCGACGTCGATCACGTAGATGATGAAGTCGGCCAGCTCGCGCGAGTAGTTGGCAGCCAGGTTGTCGCCGCCGGACTCGATCAGGAGCAGGTCCGTCTGGAATTGGCGCTGCAGGGACTGCAGGGCCAGCAGGTTGGCGCTGATGTCCTCGCGCACGGCGGCGTGCGGGCAGCCTCCGGTTTCGATGGCACGGATGCGCGACGGGGCGAGGGCCTTGTTGCGCGTGAGGAATTCGGCGTCTTCTCTGTTTTTTTTTGTTGAATTGTTCTCGTTAGTAGGCTGCCTTTCCTTTTACCTGTGCCAGTTGTCCACCATATTTACGTCTGTGGGTAGGATGTGGGGAAGTTCGTTTTTTATTATATGCATGGGAAGTTCCTAGCTTACTTGGTAAAGATATCATTTGTAACCGCAGCAATGTTGTACTCGTCACGGAGTGCCAGACACAGAGCGAGCATCAATGCCGTTTTTCCTGAACCGACCGGCCTGTGGCATATATCAGCATTTACACATCTGCCTCGTACCCGAACTGGAGAAAGACAAGCACATTTCCCCATCATCGCCCACAGATAAGCGACAATCTCCCAGGCGAAAAGACTCACCCCCCAATTCCAATTGTGAAAGCCCGGTCCTTCCAGTCTCTTCCTTCGAAGAGCGGCATCTCCCGATTCAGGTACGAACCGGGCCCGTCAAGGATCTCATGCGAGTGGCCGTGTCCGCCGAGCGCATCGTGCGAGTGCGAGTGTCCCAGCTCGCCATCGTGGGAGTGGGTGTGGGCGGTAGTCGTCATTGTCGGTCGAGACGAATTGCTCGGGATGCAGAATTCGAAGGAAATGGCAAAGAGGCCACACGAGTCGCCTGGCGATCGAAGGAGAGCGTCTCGTGCGGAGTGCGGGCTGGCGTCTTGGGCGGGGCGGGGTCGAGAGATAAGGCCGCCGGCGGGAGGGCGGGCATGATAAGGAGCTGGAGTCACCGTTCTCAGCACGCACCGGGCGACGAGATGACCCCTTCTCCAGACAGTCGCGCCGCACCGTCGTCCTTCCGCTCATCTTGTTGAAGCGAGGTTCCAGGTCCCGGTTTTCGTCTACATATCTCTCAGTCGACCTTCAACGACATGAGACAATCCACGCTACAGGGTCATAGTACCAGTGGAACGGAAATGCATACGGCAGGTCCTGGAGAGAGAGCAAGAGTTGTGAAGGAGACAAACGGATATCCAAAGTTTAGTCAATCATGAACAACTACACGTCTTCTCGATTCATCCCCATCGGCCTGCAACTATGGCCAAGGCTAGGCTGCCCTTAACAGAAAGACAAGCTGAATACATGACGCAGAAAGCCACACGGAATACCCCCATGAACAGTCACGCCGGCGCCAGGTAAACCAATCGCCATTGTAAGCCACAATATCAAGCGGGTGTAGTAACGGGTCAACCAAATGCAGCAACGCAAAACCTAGGTAGAAAGCAAGGGGCCGGGATGCCGTGGCGAGAGACGACAATCGACCTCAGCGATTGAAGGCCTCGAATTCCCCGAGCCCAGAGCACGAAAACCACAAGATATGCAGTAAACTGTGGAATATCACAATACCCGAGCCGGTAAAAAAGGGGGAATAAGGTAAAATACATTAGTAGTCGGGATTCGTCTCGCAGTATATCGGATACCTGCCTTGATGAGCACATGAGTTTGCATTGAGGTAACAACGAAACTGGTATCCAAAAACTAACCCATGTCATGCCCGGTTCCAATCCACTCCAAAACATCTCCGCAGAAAGTGTAGATAGCACAAACAACGAGAAAGACATAATAAATAGTGGTGAGTATAGTAACAATAGCGCCACGCTGCGAAAACGAAAAAAAACCCTTCCGGTATGTTCCAGGTCAAAATGGACTCCCAGAAATGAGTAGAATCTCGAATGATATCCAATGGTACGCCGGTAACCCCCTCTTGATGATGGAACAAAACGAGCAGTAGACAACGACAGGGGAGATGGATCCTTTTTTCCGCAATCAAGCGGTACCCTTCTGTCTCTTGCCGCCAACTCTGGGGCTGGCCTTCACTTTCGCCGCCCCGGGAGCCCCAGTCCCGTTGACCTCGGTAGCTCCACCACCGTCGTCACCCTCTATCTTCACGGTGCTTGCCCGGCGACGTTTATTGCTGACATTTGGACTTGTGTTTGTACTTGTCTGGTTGCCAGCTGCATTGGCGCCTGGTTGGTTCTGCGGCGCAACCATGCCAGTTGGTCCGGCAAGATGGGTTTGTGCTGGACTTGGGTGAGCAGAACCTGGAATGTGCGGCGAACCCTGTGCCGGCAAGCCTAGATGAGCCACTGAAGGAGACGCGAACTGCGAAGGCCCGTTAAGGTTTGGCGTCCGTTGAGCCTGGCCTTGCTGCAATGCTGGATTCATCTGTCCCTGCGCAAATCCTAGGCCCGCATTTTGACTCTGAAATTGGTTGACCAGATGCCGCAGCGCCTCTGGGGGCGTATATTGCGGATTCTGCTGCGAGAACTGAAACAGAGTCTGCATCTGAGAGATCGTCTCGGCGACCTAAGCGTAGGAACATCAGTCAGCAGGTTCGATGCGAGGAAAGCAGTATGGATCTTACCTCTAGAAACGTCATAACCGCAGTAGGAACGCCGTTTGCCGTCACCATTGACTCGGGCAGTGCAGGAGGAGACTGTTGAGGCTGCTTCTGCTGAGCCCGCTTATTCAAACCTTTGGCCACTTTCGGGCTTTGCTTCTGATCGGAACTTTCCGGTGGTTGGAAATAACTTCGAGGGATATACTCATTATGGTTATTGACGACGAGGTCAAGAATCTCAATCTTGTTGTTTGCATCGAACTGGGCTCTCAATGTGCCGTTCGTAAAAAGCTAAGAAATGTCAGATGGATCCAGGATGAGCTCAAGAGGCGTGTAAAGCGAACCTGGCAATCGTTGGTGAACCAGTAGATGAACGATGTCTTTGGGCTTTCCACAAGATGACCCCCATTCGGCAGATCCCTCTCTCGTGCGCCCTCCACAATCATTTGGATATGTTTTATGCCGCTATTAAATTGCGTCCAGTAGTATCGCGCCAGCGCAGGTGTTGATATCTCGAACTGTTTTGAACCGGTCTGAGGATTCCAAACTCCCTGTCGTAGCACGCCCGCCTGCGAGTAGAATCTGTCGACAAACGCGTGCCAATACTGTAGATCGAGCGATTCACCTCGGCTCTGCAACGTATCAGTTATCCTGCGCACAGTCTTACCAAGACCTGGCATCAAGACTTACGGTGAAATTACTCAGATAGTCGGCATATGCATTCAGGCAGAGAATAGTAGAGCCCTTGAAGTTCATTCTCTGCTGCATCAACATGGCATTGTGACTTTGCTGTTGTGCTTTCAGCTGAGCTTCTTGGACAGTCATCTGCGGGTGCGGGTGCTGCGGGTGGTGCTGTTGCTGTTGATGCTGCTGCTGCTGCTGTTGTTGCTGCTGTTGATGCTGTTGCTGTTGCGCTTGTTGCTGCTGCGGCTGCTGCTGAGACTGTTGAGCCTGTTGAGCCTGCTGCTGCTGCTGCTGCTGCTGCTGTGGATTGGGTGTTTGCTGCTGTTGGGGCTGCGGTCCCTGCTGCTGCTGCGGCTGGGACGTAGGCGGCTGCTGCTGCGGATTAGACTGCTGCTGCGATGGGGTATTGCTTCCCTGAGGGGGTGGACCCTGCTGGGGTTGCGGTGTTGTGTTTTGAGCCTCATGCATATTCTGAGGTTGTGCTGCAGCTCTCTGCTGAGGAGTCTGCTGGCCAGCATTGTTTGCCTGGTGCACCTGTTGCGCCTGCTGTGCTTGCTGTACTTGTTGAGCTTGTTGAGCTTGTTGCATGGCGAACAGTTGCTGCTGCTGGAGATTCTGCGGCTGCCCATGGGGCATCTGTTGCTGAAGATGCATCTGCATACCGACGGGCCGCATGTTGGGATTCGCCTGCATTGCAGCTAATTGAGCAGCATTCAAGCCTTGAGTACCAGTAGGCAACGAAACAGGAAGCCCACCATGTTGCTGCTGGTGTTGCTGTTGCTGCTGCTGCTGGAGTATCAGCTGTTGACGATGCCTCAGGTATTGCTGTTGATGCTGTTGCAGCAATTGAGGGTTATTGGCAACTAAATGAGAGACAGTGTGTTAGCACCCATGTGTCACCGTGCTGGTATATTGGACATGGCTGAGAAACAATCGACAGCACAATTGCCGGAACAAGACGTTCCCCAAATATAACAGCGAAAGCAGAGAGAATACCCAGAAGACATCATATGGCTGGACACCACAATAATCCACGGAGAAAAGACCGAACAAAGGTGTGGTAGATGAGAATACAATATAGCATGTTACCCGGAGAGGGTCGATCATCTTGAACATGGGAAACGATTCAGAAGAAAACAAGGGAGAGAGCGGTATACATACAGTTCTGCGCGAATTGTTGTTGCTGGAAGAGATGCGCCTGCGCCGGACCCAAGTGCGAGAGAGCATGCGCGTTCGGCATAGGGCCCCCGGGGCCAGTCGTCCCAGCTCCAGGAGGCATTCCGCCCATCATGGGCCCTGCCTGACTGACCTGAGGGCCTGCGGGCGCAGAGACTCCAGGATGCATCTGTTGTACCATGCCCGCAGCGGGCGCCTGTCCCCCGAGGTGTGTCGCGTTGGGGTGCTGAGCCTGTGCCATTGGGTGGCCCGGAGGAAGCCCGGGGTGTTGCGGGATGCCTTGATGGGCAGGAAATGGCTGCGCCATCATCATCGCTGTGCGCCGAGGTCACCGGCCGCGGGACTCCTGGGGACAGGTCGACAGAGGGTGGTGGTAGGGGCGGACGTCAGGGTCGAGGAGCGCGCTCGACGTGGAGGTCGAGCAGGCCGCTTTTAGCGTCGTCGGAGCGGAGGCCAAGACGCAGTAGGCCAGCAAGTGAGCCTGCGTCGATATCGTGGAGGACGCGCGAGGGCAGGAGCATGGATCAAGCGTGGCCTTGCTCGCCTCTGTCCGCCAGGCCAGATCAACTCCTGGCAGCTCGCGAGGTCAAACGTCGGGGCCGGGGGCTTGAGGCAGGACGAGGTGGAATGGCTGGGAGGACGGGTGTGGAGGGGCTAGGGGCCAGGTAGGGGAACGGCACCTGTCGGGTCGGCCGTGCTTGGAGAACGGGCGCGCCGTCGTCCACGAGCACGCTGGCAGAGACCGCCAGACACGGAGAGAAGGATGAAGCCGATGCGCAGGAGCACAGAGAGCGAGCAGCGAGGATGGGCCGACGGAGTCAGAGAGACGGCGACAGCGCATGGCGAGACTTTTGAGGCTTTTCGACGCTCTCCAGGGCGAGTGAGCGCGCGAGCCTCCCCGGCCGCCGGCGCTAGGCCCGGCAGGGAAGGCCGCACGTGACCGCGCGGCTATTTTTGCGCGCGCGATTTTTCGCTTCTTTGTTTCTCTCTTCCTCTCTTCAATACACCAGGCACCTCCAGAGCACGGCCGCTACGCTGCTCTGGCTGGGATTGAGAATGTCCCGCAGTACGATCGGGTAGATCGTCGACATGTTGCTCTCTTGACTAACCAAATCTCCCGCTTGCAGGGAAGCTGAAGAGGTCAGTACACCCGTGTACTCTTCCCCTCCCCCTCTTCTCCGGTTCCTCCAAGATGACAACCTTTTCTCTTCTTCTTCACTCTCTGAGTCGACCTTGATTGAGAGATTCCGGACCTTCCCTTCCCGGTTGGTCTGCTACTTGCCAGTACCTCTTGTCTGACCATACCTGGGAACCTTTCTCTCGTCCTGATCGCCATTGGCCTTCTCCGGGTCTGTGCTGACATCTGCTGCTTAGGTTGTGAGACGTCGCCTCTCCGGATGAGTCACAGTCTCGGTATGACTGGAGGTCAGACGCTTGTCTGACCAGTGAGGTATTTTGGGAGCGGATCATTTGTGGGATATGCTACAGCAGACTGGTCACTATCCGTAGCCGATTTCCATTCACTTATTCTACAGTAAGCTGTCAGATATTGGCCCCGCCTAGCTTACAGGCCGAGAAACCTTCTCCAGAGGTCTTCGGTTTGTGCTGGAGCCCTCTTAAGGTTGAGATGTCAGGTGTGACGTGGTCCGTCCTGTTGTCATTTGTCAGGTAGAGTCTGTAGCGTCAATGACATGATTGTGTATACAACCATGCCCGAATCATGGTCCTGCACGCGTAGACATGGTCTTATCGGTCGATGTAGATCCGTAGATCAGGCGATCCCCCGTGGCCAGATGCGATCATGCGAGGCCGCGGTGCGTGCGCCCGCAGGCTGCGCAGGTGGTCTGTGTGGCTCGCCGGACGGCCCGCCGCGGCGGTTCTTGCGCACTTTGTCTGTTTCGCCACCCGTTGTCAGGTGATATCAAAGTCCAGCTTCGAAACGTCCCGAAACGGAAGCTCCCAAAGGAGTATCGAATCTTCAAGATCTCCAATCCTCCACCGAACCCGCAGCTGATGCGTTCGTCTGCTTCCTGAAGCATCAGAAGCAGCAGCAGCAGCGGCAACTCTTCTACCACACCTTAACCCGGCAGCAGCACTACCAGCCGGCCCCGGATGCATCCTTCAATGCAACGTAGGCTGCTCTTGCCACTCGCACGACCCTGCCGCTTCGTCGCCCATCGACGCTATCCCGCCCCCATCGCCTATCGTCGTTTCCATCTCTCACGGCGATGGCTGTCCTCCGCATCGAATGATCCTCACAGTTCTGCGGATCCGGCCGCCAACGATGTTGCCAACGACGTTCCGCCAGTCGATTCCGGCGCTGGCCATGCGGAGAATGGCCAGTCGACATCTCCGCCCTTGGAGCGGCCATTGAACAAAGAACCGAGTCCCTATGGCTCGGGCATCCGCAGAGCAATGAGAAACAGGAAGCCGGCGCGGGAATGGACGCCTCCCACCGCGACAGTGCCCGACTGGTTCTACGAGCGGAATACGGTTCTGAATGACAGCCGGCAAGCTTCGGAGATACAAGTGCCGCAGCAGGTTGGAGTGGATCGGGCCAGCTCGGAGGCGGAAGAGGTGGTTAGCAAAGAGATGGCTCAAGGGGGTGATGGAGGAGACGACAGCGGTCCCAGCAAGCCGTCAGACTCGGAGCATCGGTACATGTTGAGCCATGCTGTCTGGGAGGAGCTCTATGCCTCTGTCAAAGCAGGATTGCGGCTACCGCCTGCGAAATACGCCGACGAACCTTCAGCGATGAAGTCACATCTCGTCCTTCAATATCCCGGCGACGACGGCATCCTTTTCCTCGACGCGGTTGTCCGGAAACTGGCACATAGCCTGGGTGCCAACCTTGTTACACTCAATGCGCAGGACATTGCTCAGCTGTGCAGTGAGCAGGATATTGCGGATAGTGGCATGACCTCCAATATCAGGTCGTTGGGATATGAAGTCTACCGGCCCACCAACACTGCTTCGTGGCAGGACTTCGACGACAGCGCGAGCGAAGGTGATGGCGAAGAGTCCGATATGGCCGACAGATCTTCTCGACCAGATCTGAGCGCTCCAAGGTTCATCACCATCGAGAGCACCCGGGACCTCTCCGACATTCCTATGACCAATTGGCTCGGCTTAAAATCGCTAGTGGCGTCCTTGAATGGGTCAGCGGCCGATGCTTCATCTGGCTCTGCTTTTCAAAGGGGTAGCGGTAACAAGATAGAACACCGGTGGTTCCGTCTTGTCAACGAACTGATCTCCCCGTCGAAGGCAAAGCAACGATCGACTGCCGAGGGGGAATCTTCAGCGGACGCGGGCTCTTCAGAAGCCCGCAGAACCAGGCAGAGTGCAGATGTTATTGTTCAGGTTCAAGACTACAAAGACATTCAAGGGACACGCGAAGGTGCGAAGTTCATATCGCTGTTGCAACAAGTCATCCAGAATCGCAGACGAGAAGGTGCTAGGATCTTGTTGATCGGGACTGTGGCGCGCGAGATACACACTCCAGCGGGTCGAGAACCGCCCAGGTTCATGCAACATGCTTTCGATGATCATTTTTCGAAGACCATAATTGTCACGCCAGCCATGGACTCGCGAGCGGTGGAGCAGGTCTTCACGGAAGACCGCAAGAGACGCACGATGGAGATCAACATCCGCAATCTTCAGCAGATGCTTCGGACAAGGGTCGACGAACAGTCGATGTCTGTTGACGAGACCATTTTCAGAGACCGAATGTGGCCTCTGGACGCCTCGACGATCAAGGAATCGGGTCTCGACGAGCGATATTGGACGTACAACCACGTCCACTGGGTAGCGACTCTGGCCTTGGGATATGCAGAGCCGGGGGAGCCACTAAGTCTGCGACACATACAGCGCGGGATTCAACTTATCGAGCAGACCGACCGCATCAAGAACGACTGGCTGCAGGAGAAATTGCCTAAGACCAGTGCCCTCGAGTCGGAGGGTGACAGGGAACGGTCTATGAGAGCGCTCCGGAAGAGCTGCAACGCACACGAGAAGAAGCTCCTCAGTGGAGTGGTGGATGCAAAGAGCATTCGCACCACTTTCGCCGACGTCCATGTGCCAAAGGAGACCATCGACGCGCTGAAGACGCTTACCTCGCTGTCGCTCGTCCGACCCGAGGCGTTTACCTACGGAGTTCTGGCCACTGACAAGATCCCAGGTCTGCTTCTCTACGGCCCTCCAGGGACTGGAAAGACGCTCCTTGCTAAGGCCGTGGCACGCGAAAGCGGCGCGACTGTCCTCGAGGTCAGCGGGTCGGAGGTGTACGACATGTACGTGGGTGAGGGAGAGAAGAACGTCAAGGCCATCTTCACCCTGGCCAAGAAGCTGAGTCCCTGCGTTGTCTTCATCGACGAGGCGGACGCCATCTTCTGCTCGCGAACCGGAGCCAGCAACCGCACGTCGCATCGGGAGCTCATCAATCAGTTCCTGCGCGAATGGGACGGCATGAACGATCTCTCTGCCTTCATCATGGTTGCAACGAACAGGCCCTTTGATCTTGACGATGCTGTTCTTCGCCGTCTCCCACGGCGGCTGCTTGTTGACCTGCCGACCGAACAAGACCGCCTCGCGATCCTCAAGATCCATCTGAAGGACGAGCAGGTCGACCCGTCCGTCGACCTGGCCGAGCTGGCGCGTCGCACTCCGCTGTACTCGGGCTCCGACCTCAAGAACCTCTGCGTCGCTGCGGCGCTGGCCGCCGTCCGCGAGGAGAACGAGCTGGCGGCGCAGCACAAGGGCGACGAGCCCTACCGGTACCCAGAGCGGCGCACGCTAGCCTGGAGGCACTTCGAGCGCGGCATGGAGGAGATCAGCGCATCGATCAGCGAAGACATGTCGTCGCTCTCCGCGATCAGGAAGTTTGATGAAAAGTACGGCGACCGCAAGGGCCGTCGCAAGAAGGGCCCGTCCTGGGGCTTCACGCCGCCCGGCGAGGACGCGACCGCGGACACAGCGCGCGTGCGTACGTGAGTGATGCTGGAGGAGTTGTTGTTTGTTTTTTAGGGTTTGAATTTCGTTCACAGATTATCATGGATCTAGGGAGACGGTTGTGTAATACTAGTTTAGTTTCATGATAGACATGTATAGTACCATTCTCAGCGTCGCATATTTTCCATCTGTAATATAACGTAAATACATGGAAAATCCCATGCAGCGTAGAATCGTAAATAATAACAATAATAATTAATGGTTGATGTAGATGTAGAAGTCGATGTTCTGTCGGCCGCGGCCGCAGAGTCGAGCCCGCCGCATCACATCACTCCCGGTCATATGCGTTTTTCGCCCCCTCGCTCTCTCTCTTCATCTCCGTCTTCAACGCCTCTCTGAGCCCGTATCCTAGACGCCTGCTCTCCGCCCGGCGATCTGTCTCTTTATCTCTCTCCTATCCCCTTCCGTTCCCTCCCTCTTCCCCCAGGGCCATGGACACCTCCAGACCCCCCGCCGCGGGCCCCTCCTCCGTCTTTTCCTTCCACCGCAAACCCCGCCTCTCCGAGGCCAACAGCAGCAGCAACAACACCAACGCCCGCGAGGCCCGCGAAGCAATCATCAGAGAAGCAAAGCGGCACGTCCGCGAGGTCGTCCGAAACGACTGGGTCTTTGAGCCGTCCGATCCCAACCCTCACTCCTCGCCGTACCTCGCTTCTCCGTCACCCTCCTCCGCCGCTGCTGCCGCTGCCCCAGCGGACCCGCACCCGCATCCGGTGGAAGTCCTCGAATGGCGCCTTCGCGAATACGACAGCTCGGGCTCGGGCTCGGAGCTCGAACCGCAGGCTGGTCCTGCGAGCGATCATGAACTCGAGAACCTTGACGCCGTGCGTGCCAGCGCCGTCGAGATCCGGCGGAGACGGCGGAGACAGCTCGAGGACGAGATGCGCTGGAACCCCGGGCTGCGGACTTGGGTCGAGCGGCGCGATGCGTGGTCTGGCGCGAAGAAGTGGAGAGAGATACAGCGGTCTTCGTCCTCCGCGCGGGAGAGCAAAGAGGGGGTAGAGGAACAGCCGGAAAAGAAGCACCGGCACGAGCGCATCATCTCCAGCTCAGATAGCGCGGGGAGTCGCATCAGCGCTGCAGAGGCAGACGCGATCGCGCGCGGCTCCGGACCTGAACCCTCCTCTCCCTCCTCGTCCACCAACCTCGCCGCATTATCGATATCTGAACCCCGCGAGAAGAAGGCCGGGAAACTCCCTGCCGGCTCCCCTCCTTCACCTCCAGAGTCTACACCCGCAGCTGCGACTGCAGCAGCAGAAGAAAAACTCCTACAAGAAGAAGCAGAAGAAGATGGCCTCCCAGCACCACCAGCAGCCCCAGGCGGCCCCGACCCCGACGACACCCTCATCCCCGTCGTCCCGCCCCTCCTGCCCCCCACGAACCCCATCCGCGCCTCCATCACCCCCGCCGTCTACCCCTCCCTCTACAGCAAGGTCGTCGTGCAGGGCATCGCCCCGACGGTGCCCATCAACCTCTCCGACATGATCAAGGCCATCGTCGAGGGGTGGAAGTCGGACGGGCAGTGGCCCCCGAAGCCCACTCCCGTCGTTCCCGGCGACGATATCGTCGTGCGGAAGAAGGGGAGTAGTGCCTGTGCGTTGAATGGGAATGGAAATGGTCATGTTAACAACAACGGCGTTAACAATGATAATAATATTAATGATAACGAGAAGGAGAAAGACAAGGCTAGGAGGAGAAGCAGTTCTGGGCATCACCATCACCACCACCACCATCATCATCATCATTCTCTTGGGAGCGGCGTCACCGGCGCAGTGAAGAAGGTGCTGGGTCTGTCGGGGCTACATTCTCACCATCATGGTAATGGCCATGGGCATGGTCATGGTCATCACCATCATCACCATTTCCATTTGCGGGGATGTCATGACGGGGAGGCGGATGGTAGTGCAGGCGGAGGGAGAAGAGCATCGGAAGCAGCAGGAGCAGGGGGAGCGGCCGGCGCGGACGTCCCTGTCGTCGAGGACACTCGGGATGTCACGATCGTGTAGGGCTGTGCTCTAGGTAACCTTCTAGCTGGGTAGCAACAGCTAGCTGGTCTGGATGGCTCGTTCCATTGCTTTCAGAGAGGGATAGGAGCAGGACAGGACAGGCTATACCTGCTCCTTACAGGTTTGTTTTATGTTTTTGCTCAGTTCAGTCGGGCTCTCCGTCCCACACAGGGTAATGCCTACCACTACTCCAGGGATATTATTATTATTATTAATTCCCTGTTTTTTATGTACAGTACTCTGTGTACTATACACGCGTGTATATTATTATGGGACTTGACTAGTCTAAATAGGATAAGGATAGGGGTGGGCGGTTCTAGTCGTTTTGAATTTGAAATTATGATTTTTTTATTAATCCCGGATGAGTACCATTCTGTTCTTTCACATAAAAAAAGTCGTCATTATCGAGACGTCTAACCTGACCTAACGTCACCCGCTCTAATCTAAACACATTACACGACATGAAGTCCATAAAGACAATAACAATAGCAATGGGATATCTCTTTTAAGAATGATGAATGATAACTTCAAGCTTTTCCCCCATTTCTTTGCGCCCTACTGCAAACAGACAAAAAACCATAAACCCCGTCAGAAAGAAGCCCTAAGACAAAGGTGCAGAAGGATGCAAATAGAGAGCAACGCAAACCAAGATAAGATCTCTCTGTATGCAGGGGCTATGGAAGTAGATCAGGGTCGGGAGCGCTGCTCAGTTGTCATCAGATAACTAACTAGACGAGCATCTCCGTATCATCGATATCATAATCATCATCGTAGTCGACATCCACCGGAACCCTACTCTCAACCCGTGGACACCCCGTCTCCTCATTCTCCCCGAAAATATCCAGAGCCTGCAACGTCCCGAAGAACACTTCCACGGCACGCACGAACGTTCCCTTCGCCCTCTCCATAGAATCCGTCCCGAGCGACGGATCAACGCTCACTTCCTTCACCTGCTGACCGCGGCGGAGGAAGTACTTCCCCTCGTGCCGGGACCAGCTGTTGCGGAGCCAGGTCTGCAGTTCACGGGACGCGAAGGACCGGGCTTCCTGGAAAAAGGCAGGCGTCGTGGCCGGTGCTGTGGTTGTGTTTCTTGCAGAAAAGACATCCCAGGTGTTGTTCGGGGTATCTGGATTAACTGCCATGGAAGGGTCGAATAGGCTTGTTACCGCGAACAGCGCAAATTGTCGAAAGACCTGGAGCTGCCCGAGCAGGTCATCCCCGGAGTCGGTGTTTCGGTCTATGTAGTTGATTACCGGTAGGGAGGAGGTGATCATGTCAAGGAAGGCCACTAGGGAGATCAAGACAGCCGGCTCCTCGAGCATGCCGGGATGGTCGACTAACAGATGCAGGGCTCGATAGGCGCATTCGAAGACCGTGCGGAAGGCATTTGTTACCGACGAAACGGAATCGGCGTCCGTCGTGTCCATGTTGAGCAGCAAATCGGCGAAGGTGCGTGAGGTGGCCTGCAGGATTGGCCGGGCCAGAATCCAAGCAGCCGCGTTGCTGAAAGCGCTCTCGATGTAGGCTGGGAACACGCATTGCAGCAGGAATGAGCGGAGGGTTGGCTGATTCGGATTCCCGTCTTCATAAGTATCTGCCATGGACGTGTAGAGCTGGTCGACAAGATAAACCTGCTGGCCATCGACAGCTGCCCGTTCGGAGACACTTTGGATGAACATGACCAGCTGCTTCGCCACCTTTCCGGCGGAGAGCCTTAGACCGTAGCTCTTCAACCTGGCGGCAATGTACGTTGGATCCGTAGCGGGAAGAGGGAACGAGGTAGGCTCCGTGAAGAACCTGTCTATCGGACAGATCCCCTGCGCATGCTGCTGCAAGAAACCAACGATGCGATGGACAAAGTCGACATAGGCTCCTTGGGCTGATTCCCCGCCGTTCCCAAGCTCCTGATAGTTCGCCTTCATTGCTGCCATCAGTTTCGCAATCAGCTCTCTGTACTCCTCACGAGTACTGGCAAGTCCGGAAGCACCCGTATCCTCGATCTTTTGCATGTCTTCTCGCATGTTCGACAAGACGCTCGAGATAAGCGACAGCCTCCGTTGAGCGAACTCATCTAGTGTAATATTATAGCGGCCACTTCTTCTGTCTCTGGAGAACGGCAGGTTGTTGAGCAAGGGGCTTTCGGGATCGTGGTTCAACAATGCTTCCGTCAGTCGGTGTTGGAATTTCAGCATCGACGCTCTTTCCACGAGGGACGACATCCACATGCCAAGGACTTGCGTCTTGCATTCAGTGTAGAACTGGGGATCCTTTTCAATACAGCTTGCCAGGAATTGAGGGGTAAACTTGCGAGTCTGGATCGTTGCTCGAAGCGTCGTCCACGAGTCTCCATCGTACGGACTGAGATAACTGTCCCAGTGTCGCAAACGATGCTTCACGAGCGTCTGAGCAAGGCAAGTCCAGCAGTCAACGACTTTGAGAAGGATTGCGTCCTCCGGACAGTGATCCTCACCGAAGCAGTTCGAGACAAGACGGGATACGGCTGGATGGATGACACTTTCCAGGTGTCGAATCCCCGTGTTCGGCTGAGCCTGATCGTCTTCACATATCGCTTCGATACCGGTCCAGTCTCCATACTCTTGGCTGTCATCGTTTACGGTGGCCGCGACTGCGAGCGCTGGAGGAGAATCATCCTTTCGAGCATAGGACATCACGACGTCCAAAGCTTCGGAGACAACGGCGTTTACGCGAGACAGCTTCGGATTGAAGAGAGCGAACAGTCTCGTAAGCGGCAACTTGGAGATGAGGATCTGGGCTTGTTCCAGCGACCGCGCCGCTTCGACCGCACTCTTCATCCCGCTAAGGGCGCTGCTCAGCAATAACTCGATCTGCCGTTGGTTCTGAGCGATGGTAGACTCGACCAACTGACGGGAGTATCGACCATCGGCGTTGCTCTGTGCTTCCACCTCCGTTCTAGCGAGAGAATGCTGCTTCACCAACTCGGTCACAAAATAGCCATGCCAGTCGGCAAACGCGTCTAGTCCAGATGAACCCTCGTCCGTCGATAGCTTGAACCGGACAAGTCTTGTCCAGGAGCGGATGCTGATACTGCACGTTTCTCGATGGGAGCTGGCGGGGTGTACAAGATTGCGTATCGTCTCCAGTCGAGGCCGGCATCCGTCCGGGACAGCCCAGAAGAGCGTGCACAGCAGATCATGATGGTTTCTCAATGCGTCCAGATCTTCCTGACGAAGTGGTTTCTCCTTGGGATAAACGCGACCGTGATTAGGCAGCAAGCGCCACGCAAAGTTTCGGACCTTCTTCTTGTCATACATGCCAGACAGGAAGCGTAGTCCGCTGCCTATAATCTTTAGCAGGATGTGGAAGCAGGGGTCTCCCAAGTGGACCTCTAGTGAAGGGTTGCTGTCAAGCTCATCAAGAAATGACGGCGATCCGAAACTCTCCTCACTATGCAAGTTGTAAAGTTTATGTTTGGCGAAGAAGTCAAACAAAGTGTCGAGGATGATCTTGCAGTCCCGCCAGCCCCAGGCGTTGATCAGATAGAAGCATCTGTGGAACAGAACTCGACAGTAGTTATTGAACGAAGCAGGCCGCGCCGGAGATTCGGCATCATAGTGATCCAGCACTCTTAGTAGCAGACGTCTGACTATTGTCCAGTTATTTCGAGACCGCCTGAACCTCGACCCGACGTGCACGATCCCAAAATGGTCGAACTCATTCAGAGGGAGAGTCGTAAAGACGCCATGCCATATTTGTTCTAGAGCACTGATATTCTTCACAGTTTCAAGATCATCAGAACACACAGATAACAGCCCGGCAGTGGTAAACTCCTCAAACCATCCTTTGAAAGCATCCACGTTGTGTAGAATATGACTAGCAACAACGTAAGCCTCCACCGGCAGGTATTCATAGTCACGGATGCCTGTTTCACGCCGTTTATGCGCCTTGTTCTCTTCCAGGAAACGTCGAATGACATCTAATCCTCGCTCGCTGATAGTAAGCGCGATTAGTTGCTTCGAAGTTTCTCTGACAAGGTCTACCACTCTATCTGCTTCGGAGCGGGGTACAAGGTCATGAGAAGCTATCTGCCGAATCTGATTGCCAAAGACAAGATTAAAGATGGCGGCCTTCAAACAGCAACCCCAGTTCTTCTGCTCAATAGGGACTAGCATTGTTATCTGGTCATTGAGCTTGGAGACCAGGTCAACAGACCTTTGCACGAACGCTGTCCTGTCGACAGGATCGATAAAACAAAGCCTCTCCGAGACGTACTTGACCACGGATCTGTAAAGACTACCGGTCTGGTGGATAACTGTTGCGGACGCCAGGTCCTGTTCACCTCCGCTGGTTCTCTCGATGTTCTCCGCAATGGCATCAAATATAAAACCGAGTTCTGACGAAACCGTATCGTTCCATGCGCTCCACCGAAAGGTTCGCTCTCCTAGTTGGATGAAGGACTGGCCAGCTTCCTTATCCAAATCCCGTGCTAGGACATCAAGCGAACGCGCGAATTCACCGCCTCCAATGAACGTCGAGTCATGGAAGTAAGTCCCAATCTGCAATGGAGTGATGTTGAAGTCGACTGTGTACGATGTCTTGAAGCCATCTAGTCCTTTCACGGCCGGAGTGGGAGCCTGGAACTCCTCAGCAGACACCGATGAGACAGCTCCAGAATCATCCAATGTAAGTGTCAGAGGTTGTTGATGTTCGGCCGTATCTGCGTCGATCCGCCTTGGGGGGCGCTTCCTGACACGATGTTCTTGTGCGGGTGGACGTTCTGAAGTTTCTGCCACTACTGGTCTGGTCTTTTGCGCACTTTCTACAGGAGCAGTGGACGGAACGACCTGAGAAAGATATCGATCGAGAGTCAGGTTGGATCTGACCTTTTTGGGCAGGTGAGCCCGAGCATTTCGATAAGACCGATCAAGGATCGAAAGTGACCTCTGGAATAACGACGCAGACTTGAAACCGCTTGAATTCGTCCCTGCAGCTTCCAATTCTGCAGGTCTGGGATCGTTTCTTTTCAGAGACGAGACAGCGAAGTTTCTGGGAACGACCCATTTGTTACCACGCCGCTCAGGCGCAAGGGGGTTCCTGGAAATAATCTGAGGTCTCCGCACTTCACCCGGAACGGTTGTGGTTTGCTTGTCTGGATCTGGGCCATTTTCCGAAGTGATATCCATCTCACCTACCCATTGCGGTTCAGGATCTGCAGGTTCATCACCATGAAGTAGTCTTCGAAATCCAGTCCTGCTGGAGGCATCCTGTTTGCTGTCTGTCGAAAGACTTCCCAGAGGCTGACGCTTGCGTTGCCTGGCCTGAGGCTGCGTCATCGGGACCTTTGCTTGCTGAATAGCCCCTCTTCTCCAGTCTCGCAGGGACGCGTTGGCATCCTCCGTGTCCTGCCTCGTTCCGAGTTTGATAAATTTACGGCTTGGACTCGCTCTGCCTCGATCTCGGCGAGAGCGTGCTTGCCGAGCTGCAACTCGGAGAAACAGCGGCTGATCCTGCCGAGGCCGCTGAGAAACATCAGGAGCATCCAGTATACCAAGCTTGGTAGGCTTAGGAGAGGAATGCTTGGGCTTCCGTTCTCGGAACATGGAGTCTGTAATTCTTGTCTGGCGTTTAAGGTGAGATCGCTTCTTGATGGGCCGGATCTCTCCCTTGCTCCCTCCATGGAGATCGGTTTTGTCCCGTTTCGTATGTCGTTTCCCTGTACCCGAGGATTTGGACTTGCGCGACGTAGATGGAAGCATATAATCAATGCGATTATCTTCGGGTATATCATCGTCGCCTCCTGGATCGCCAAAAGGATCGTCAAACCCGACCAGACCAGCTAGCACCGTGCGTGAGTCAGTGTTGACAGAACCAGAACCGTTATCCTCATCAGAGTCCGAATCCTCTAATGCAAAGATTTCCTGGGTCCTGCGGCTCGGGGACGTCGCAGAATTGCTCCTTCGTCTCTCTATTCTCCTCGCAACACCCTTGGCGCTCTCTACTCGGTTCTGGCGATTCAAATCTCGACGCCCTTGAGTGGACCTGGCGCGCTGCCCCTCCTCCTGTTGCTGCTGCTGCTTCAAGTCGAGTCTTAACCATGACGCCGGTAGAACTCCCTTTATTTTGCGCTGTAGTTGTCTCACGAGTTCCTCGTCATCAACCTCATCCTCCTCTTCTGCGTTGGACTCTGGCTCGGAACCAGACGACAAGACTTGAGGCTCAACAGGCTCCTGAGCAGGTTCAGGGCCGGTCGACTCCACAAGGCTAACTTCTTCAACATCTCTTTGTTTCGACCTCGACTCCGTGATAGGATCCGTGGCAGGAGTATTTAACGCCGGAGGCGTAAAACCACGAGGGAAACGGAAACCGCTTGGGGCCTGCGTGGTCTGTGTAGAAGACAGACTTCCAGAGCGAGGTGGGGATGGAGGGACGTCAAAGATCGAGCCGCCAGTCTGCACTTCCCTGGGCGAAGAAGAGCCATTATTGACGACCACTTGCAAGTGCGGTGCACGTTCTCGCCTCGGATGTCCATCATCTCGTTTCTCACGAGCGTGGAACAACTTGCGCCGCTTCGGAACATGAGTGTCGTTGCCGGTGGATGTACGAGCTTCTCGCGACGCTGCTGGCCGAAGCCGAGGCGCAGACCCGGGAGAACGCCGCCGTGACCTCTCACGAATGGTCTCGTACGGGTCCGGCGGCGACGAGGGTGGAAATTGAAACTCGGCCACAGGACTGCTCGACGGAGGTTCAGGAATAGCGACAAATTCCTGCTCTTGGCTGTCATCCTCCCCTGTGCGCGGCAGGCGATCATCGATATTCGGTATGCGCACAGGCTTGAGTCCCCCCGCTCTCATGAGGCTCTGATACCTCGCATTCTCGAGCAGGTAGGGATGCAGCTGGATCGGGTTACGCCGCCGCAGCGACCTTCGCTTTGACTGTTCTAACTCTTGTCTGACATCCTCCGGGATATCAAGCGGCGGAAGCAAGTCCTCCAGCCTGTTGTCAGGCTTCTTCTCCTGTCCGTGTTGGCGGTCGCCATTTTCGGCTGGAGGGTGTGTCTGCGTCTCAGGCGGTGGATTTATGTCCTCCTGTCTGTTTTCAGGCTTATCCACTTCACCTTGACGGTCATTGATTTCGACTAGTGGGGAGTCTAAGGACTCGGGAGACGACAGCGGTGACGACAGAGGAGAGAAGTCGCCACTCTCGCTCGCCAGATCGGGCTGAACATCTGGCTTTGGTTCTGCGAGGGAAAGGATGGGTCTCTTTGGCCTCTCAAACTCAAGCTGCAGCTCGTCCGGCGAGGAACTGGGAACGTCGAAGGGATCGACCGGCGGTCTCTCGACAACCTGCGTGGAGGCCAATTCCTGACTCGGACTCGGGGCGTCTGGCAGCTCGGGACTCGAAGGCGGATCACGATTCGTCTGCTCCTCCCCTGTCGTAGCCACAGCATCTGGCATCTGCTTGTCGGGATGTTCGTTTTCATTACCATCCCCTTCACGAGCCGATGACTGTCCACGTCGATCGACGACAGGGTCAAGCTCCATAGAATCAGGATCGGTGACCTTCCGACTCTCGTTCTCGTCATCCTCCTTCAGGGAGGGATGCTCCCGCTCCTCCCCTCCCTCCGAGTCCTGGGAGCTACCAGACTTGATCTGACCGTTGACGTCTTCGTTGTCGCCCTCATCATTATTGATACCCTCGGTCACGGTCACATTCCCATCGTCGACGTCAATGTCAACGTCCCTCTGCTGCATGCCCTGGCCCTGGAGCCTCGAGCCCTGACTCTCAAACTCATCTTCCTCGTCTGAGTCCGGCACGAACCCTCGTTCTCGCCATGATTCCATTTGTACCTAACCCATCGCTCATGTATTCTATTCGACCGTCATCGCCCTGTCCGTAACCGTAGCACCGTGAACGGTAGCCTGTAATAAACCACAGGTTAGAAGGAGAAAGAGGGGTGGGGGGTAAAATCCTGTAGATAAGACTTACAGTTACTTAATTAGTCAATTAATCTTAGGAAATAGACCGTTCATCCGTTGTTCGGTCCCACTGTCTGCCTGCTTGGTCCGTATGTCACTCTCCTCGACTCCCGTCCGACGCGTTGCGAAATGTGGAGAAGACACGCGCCTCGAGCTTAAGGTGTGTCCCCCTCCCCGGAGCTTGTGGTGGGCTAAGCCCGACTCCTCCCGCGGGCACATGCGCGGCGGCGGAAGACAGCCCGCAGACGCGGATACTTGCCTTCCAACCGTTCAACCAAAAAAGACTCAAGCAGCACAGCGCAAACTGTACGAGCCGCAATTGGAATAAAATAAAATAATAACAATGAGCGCAGTCCGCGGGTTCGTCCCTGCAGCGGTAGCTACTGCAGTGGGTGTTCTTACTGGTAAGGTTTTTTATCTGATTTGAACTCCGGCGCATCGCATCGCCATAAGGAGAAAAAAAATACTAAGTCGAGTTCAATAATTGCAGGCTACTACACCTTCCAGCCAGCCTTCCAGCAGCTCGAGTCGGAGAAGAGAGCAGCAGCAGCAGCAGCAGGCGCACAGTATGTCCAATTCAATCTGTTTCCTCGTCTCGTCAGACGACGTTTTCCGTCATGAACAATACGATTAATTGAATTGAATTTGAAACAGAGGAACTCAACCCCAGCCCCAAACCCAGAAGACTGCCGCCAATAATGCAGCTCCCGCTTCTTCTTCTTCTTCTTCTTCTTCTTCTTCTTCTTCTTCCTCAGACAACAATGCATCGTCTGCTACCCCTGCTCCTGCTGCTGCTGCTGAGGTAGAGAAACCAGCAGCAGCACCGCAACCCTCGTGGATCCAACGGCTTTTGCCGTTCGGAAAGTCGGGATCGTCCGTCGAGAGCAGCAGCAGCAGCAGCAAGCCCGCTACCGCCGTCTCGGACAATAAGCAGGATTCCGCCGACCAGATGGAGAGGAAGTAAAAAGAACAAGCAATCTATCAAAGAGATGGAGAGAGAGAGCGATAGAGCAAGAGATGAAGTATATATCCGCTCGATATGGCATCAACCACGAGCCGATGAATTTGAATTCAGCAGTGGAGGCGGGGCGGGTCCCGTACATCCATCCATCTATCCATATACGACAACCAACAAGTCAGATCAGATCAGATCAGATCAGATCGATCAAGATCCCCATGACCATGGAAGCCAGTGGGCGACGGGATAGGATATACACACGCCCGTGTACTCTTTCTTGGAAATACATATATCTATATAGCCCTTGCAGCCGTGCTGTGCCTCTCCACTGCTCAGTGAGCGGAAGGAGAGGGGTAAGCCAAAAAAAAAAGAACGGGAAAGCAAGAAAAGCAACTACGAGGTCTATTATCAGATGAAAAGGGTGGGCAAGAAGCCCCCCCCCCCCTTTCCTTTCCTTCCGTCTTGCAAACTACGGCTTCTCTTGTCTTGGGACACTCAATACGCAATGCCAGCCCAGGCAATCTAACCAAAGACACGACCTGGATTAAAACGAGCACGGTCTCTACCACGGCTCTTCTCAAGACAAAGAAAAAAAAGCAAACTACACCACTCACCGAGCAACATCATAAATCAATCAATGACTCAACGACTCAATGACTTCAATCCATATGTGCACGGAGTACATGTACAATTATATCATGCAATACGAAAAGAGAAGAGAAGCAAGCCATGCAACCATGCAGATAGATAGATAGATAGATAGACGGTGGATAGTATCAATACCAATCAAATCGAGCTCTAATCAATTCAATTCAACCGCATCCATATCAGGGCCGGTCCGGCCCGGCCCTGCTCTCACATATCTATATATAAAGTGAAGGAAGCCTTGTTTCAGATCCTTCTTTTCTCCTCCTAGTATGTTTTGTGGTCGATGGCATTGTATTAGCTATCCCATATACTTGTTATTAGAACCTGATAAGAAAAGATGACAGTCAATTGAATAGCTGGGTTGATGAAAAGGATTATACCAATTCTACTTCCAGTTACTAGAATACAACAGATCCCAATGCTTTCTTTCCCTTTGCCCTTTCAAAATTCCAGTCCACCAAAAAAAACTCCGCAAACAGTAATAATAACACAACAAACGCCGAAATTACACGACACAAGAGGGCAGCGCTCGTTCTGGTGGTATCAGACAACGCCCACGCGATGATGAATCAATCGCCCACAGACCAGACGCCTCACGCCGCTTGCTGACTAACCCATCTCGTCTCGTTTAAACCTCCTCGACAAGCTTCCTGGCCCCATTGGTCTCCATAGATGGTGGTTGTGGTGGTGGTGCGTCTCCGAACATGCGCCCTGCAGGAGTTCCGAACCATTCTACTGGTACACCTACCCGGCAGCTGTCGCGGCTGCTCACCCACCGGACCATCGTCGGATCCAGTTTCTCGGGCTCCTTTTCGTCTTGGGCAGGGGTAGCCTCCGCGGTCTCCGCGGCCGGAACCCTGCCGCGCCGTTTGGGGGCTTGCTTTTTGAGAAGCCTGTTGATCGTGTCCATCTGTAGGACGGTCAGCTCGCATCCGTGGCAGGGGAATTACGTTCAGAGTTTGAGACTCGAGGGGGATTGTCATGGAGAACATGGAACGGGGCCTGACAAGATAGAAAGTAGGATACTAACCTTTTCTTCTTCATTGCGCTTCTCACTGAGGTTCTTCCTTCGTCTGGCCATTTCAGCACGGCGCATGGCGTATTCCTCTGCGGTCAAGTGCTTCTTGACTTGCGGTTCTGTTCACATGTCAGCAACTGTAAAATAGAATTTGATAGATCAAGTAAACTCACCCATCGGAAGCTGTAGGTAATCATCACCCAGAGTACCTCGCTGGCGTTTGGTCAGCCTGCTGACCTCCGGCGTGCTTCCTCTGCTTCTTGTGGCCGGCGTTGCCTCGTCACTGTCATCGTCATCGTCGTCGTCGTCGTCGTCGTCGTCGTCGTCGTCCTCTTCCTCCTCTTCTTCCTCCTCCTCAAGTTCTTCGTCTTCGCCGCCTTCGCCCATCTCCTCGTCCTGCATGGCGGTCTCCTCCTGATCATCAGGTTCACCTTCAGCATCAGACTCCAGCTCCGAGAGCTCCTCATCGTCGTCGTCGTCGTCGTCTTCAGCTATTTCCATTTCCTTGGCTTCCACACTTTTGACCGGCTTGTCTCCGGCGGGGGTCGCCGTCACTGCCGGTTTTCCTTGTTTCTTGGACGCAGGTGGCTGAGGCGGCGCGTCATCCATATCGACGTCACCCTCCGCGTCAACGTCCTCGTCTTCCTCACCAGGAGCGTCCTCGGAATCGCCAACCTCGTCTTCCTCTTGATCTCGCAGATCGTCGTCGTCGCTCGTGTCGACTTCGACCATCTTCTTCTTTGAACGGCTGCTCCGTGGGCCGGTTACAACGGCATCCTCAGTAGAGGCATTTTTGCTAGAGGACCCGCGCTTTGAGCCGCTGGTGACTTCGCGTAGCTTGCTCGAAGGCATCTTGACGGTCAGGCGGATGGACCTCCTGGAACCCTCAGGCGAGTTTGACGGGGATCGAGAAACCGTCACTGAGGGAGGAGAAGCGACTGCACGGGTAACCCTGCTCGGTCTTGACCGTGGGTTAGAAACAGGTGGACTGGACTCCTTGGCTGTGGCTGCCCGAGCGCGGAGGGAACGACGGGGAGCCATCGTGGATCAGAAGACAAGAGCAGATCCGGTGAAACTGGAAGGGTAGAAATGATAGAGCTTGAGAAAGATCGGGTATCAGGGAGGAAAGCAGAAGAGAAGACCACGGAGCAGTGGAACAGGGGCGGGGCAATGAGTTGGACAGCGGAGATGGGGTAATCTGTATCTGCCCGAAGTCCGGTGCTTTTGGCAGGTGTGTGGATGCGTGTTACTTGTCAAAGGGGCAAACCCATCGCAGTCAATCAGCGACTGCAGGAGAATCTGCGTCACTCCCCGGATGCATGGGCCGCCTGGGGGCAGATTCAGCATCCAGGCGCAAAAAAGGACAAAGGAGCCTATTCACGCGGCCGACGCCACCTCTCCATCGGGAGTCCTCCACGAGACGGGCACCGAGGGTCTGGGGAGAGAATCCGGAGGGAGGCCAGGTGTGCCACCGCGATCATGATAGGCAGAAGGGGGACGATGCCCGGGCGTCGGAGTCGCCCAGACGGTGATGACGCTCCCGCCCAGGGCTGAGCCCGGCTGGGGCCCGGGCTTGGGACGGGCAGGATGTCGATGGGGATGGGGATGGGGATGGGGATGCGACGACAGAAAGCAGCAGCAGGGACAGGCGTGCGGAGAGATGCCGACGGCCATGGATCCCGAAGACACGAACACACAGACTGGAAGAGGGGAGCCACCACGTACCTGACGTTCTGCTGAGCGCGACGGCTGGCGTCTCGGGCTGCCAATCGTTCGCGATGGTCGTACGAGGATTTCAGGCCAGCGGTTGGCGGAGGCGGACGTTGTTCTGCCGGAAGGCGGTGTGGCGGGCGGAGGAGATGGGAAGCGATCAGCTTACCTACAAGGGAATACGGCGTAGGTACAGAGGTGGGATCTGGGATCGACAGTTGCTAGCTGGAGACGGGACGGGGGCTGGACTGAGATGAGGCTGGTCGGAGTGCGAAGGACGAGGTCGTGGCAGAAGTCCTCCGCACTCCGTCCTGACGCTGAGGACGCGAGCCTCGCCACGCCGTCCAGAGCATCTACACACGTACTACAAGTATTACTCCGTACCGTATCGACAGGCAGAGTACTTCTGCCGCCGCCGCGTTCCGCAGCAGAGGCAGGTACCGCCGCGCCGGTGACGTCCTCGTTACCGGACTCCGTACCGGGCCGCAAGCCGAGGTCGAGCACGTGTGGAGAGCCGTCGTCGATACCCCGGACAGAGAGAGCATCTCAACTCCTCCAACCTCCTCCCTCCATCTCCTCTCCTCCTCACGCCGGTGCTGGAGCGCCTCATCCACCGCTCGACGAAGCACAATGGCCGGCCGGGGCTCCCAGGGTCCTTCCATCCCGGACTGGCAGCGCCGGTCCCGCTCTGCCTCTCCCGACCAGCCCTCCTCCGCCGCATCCGCCCAGAGCTCCCAAGACGCGCCCGACACAGCGTCCAGAGCCACCCTCCTGGAGCAGGCCGCCAGGTTTCTCCGCGATGAAGCTGTCCGCGACGCACCGACGGACCGCAAGATCGCTTTCCTCGAGTCCAAGGGGCTGAGGAGTGACGAGATCCAGAAGCTCCTGGGCGTCACCCGCAACGCGGAGGCAACGAGCCAGGAAAAGAGGGACGACCAGACCCCTTCTCCAACGCCCTCGGAGTCTAGTTCAGAAGCATCATCATCTTCTTCAGAGACGCCGTCATCGTCGTCGACATCGTCATCGCAGAATGCCCCGACTCCTGCGTCCTCCTCCTCCTCTTCCACGTCTTCCTCCGCCACGACGACGACAACGACGACAGCGACCTCCCGCGACGTTCCCCCCATCATCACATACCCAGAATTCCTCCTCAAACCCGCGAGCCCCCCTCCGCTGTTCACCTTCCGCAGCATCCTCTACACCCTCTACGGCGCCGCCGGTCTGGCAGCCAGCATCTACGGCGCGAGCGAGTTCCTCGTGAAACCCATGCTCTCAACTCTGACCAGCGCCCGGCACGAGCTCGCCCAGACGGCGCAGCGGAATCTCAAGAAGCTGAACGAGAAGCTGGAGCAGAACGTCTCCACCATCCCGCCCTATCCCGTCGCCTCCCGGACAGCTGCAGCGAAAAATAATAATAATAATAATAATAATAATAATAATGCCTCCGACTTGGACGACTCGGAATCTGTCACCTCGGACCCAACGGAGCTCTTCCACCGCGACATCGCGACGCAGACGACTCCAGATCTGCTCTACCGCGGAACCAGCACGCCATCCTACGCCTACTCCTCCACCACCGACGCAGACTCGGACAGCAGCAACATCGATCCGATCAAGACCGTCGCGGCCCACACGAGGCGCCTGGACATCATCCGGTCGCACCTGCGCGAGTTCCTCGACGCCGAGACCCAGGCCGCCGTCTCCGACGACATCGTCAAGGACCGCCTCAGCGAGCTGCAGGCCTACCTCGACAGCCTGACGTACAGCGGCTCGAGCTACCTCAGCTCCAGCTTCTACAACAACTTCTACGGCTACGGCGCGGCCGGCGCGGGCTTCGGAAACTACAGCAACAGCGTCGTCGGCGCCATGACGGGCATGGGCAAGGGCGAGGAGAACGCGATCAACAACATCAAGGCCGAGATCCGGAGCCTTAAAGGTGCCCTGCTGAGCGCGAAGAATTTCCCCGCGGTTCGTGGGGCCAGGATGCCTGTTCCCGGTGTGGGGAGATGAGATGTGACGTGATGTGATAATCTAGACACTAAGTAGGATTCTGCCATTGTGGCTTTTCTTTTCTCCTTCCTTTTTTACCACTCTATTTTGCGGAAATATGAAATATGAAACATGCATGTAGTTTGATAGTCAGATTTACGCACTGGTCCCATCAGGTGTGGGCGACTAATATATCTAGATGAATGAATGAATCAGTATAAATACACTACCTACCTATCTACCTAATCTAGGTTCATACTTTTGTTCTGTACCTTTTCTCGATCATATACACATGGTACCTTGGTAACATTTTTTTCCCCTCATTATAAATTCAGATCCTGAACAGCACTGCCCCGTCCGTGCTGTGCTGTGCTGTGTTGTGCTCGCTGATCGAGCCGGAAGCCAGAGACCGAAGAGCTCAGACTAAGCAAGCACATGATACATGTACTGTACAGTATATACATCCTGAGCAGCAGCAGGATAGTATTATCATGATAAAAGGTAGAAAGAAGAACCGTGTGGATCGGACAGCGACCAACTGAATAAACATTACACTGTACTATATAGATTATCAATATCAATATCGAGATAAATCTGCCCTGTCCACACCGCCTACTAGGTACTATACGTAAGTTAGCTAGGATACTGTAGTAAATGAGTGAATGAATGAATTCAGTGTGTTGTTTTACATATCCTCCCCGAAGCCCAAACTGGAACTTCTTGTACATAGATCAATGATGTGAATGTGAGTGTATTATTCTAACAGTCTAGCTAAGTCTAGTTGAGAATCCCCCATCCTTAAACACGATTAATGACTCCCAAGGAGCGCTCCTGGCGACAATATCCATACATCAATCAATCAATTGATCTCCTCTCCGCCCGGAAGACGGACGCGGTACCCCGTAACTTCACGGATGTGGTCCGCGACCGCCTTGATTGGAGTGACGTAGCAAGCCGCAGAGATCTCTATCCCACCCCATACAACGCCAATCAGCTTTCCATGGGTCTTTGTGATCACAAAGGCGCCGGAATCGCCATAGTCGCAGAACATGGGGGTGCCATTACCCTCTGGGACAATTGCCAATTCCATCGACACGGATGCTCGGGGTGTGTGTCTGAAAGATATGAAACTCTCGACACGGTTCGCAACTCCCTCAGTCAACCCCGAAGTGCGACCGATCTTGAAGACCTTGGTCCCTTTTTGAACATCTGCTGCGGACCAGGAGCTGACGGTGTTGATGGTCAATGGTTCCTGTGACGATGTTAGCTGCGGCAGAGACCCTTCATCAATTGTTGGGGTTTTCTTGAGAATGTTTGTTCCGATCCGCTCCGGCTTCAATTCAATAAGCCCCCAGTCAAGTACGCAACGATATGTTGGAGAGAGTCCACAGCCGGAGCTGGCGAAAAATGTCCCGATTTCTTTATCAGCAGACTTGACGTGTGCGATTTTCCGCATAAAGAGAGAGATGTGCGAACGAACATAGGCCAGATCCCTGTTAATAGACGCCAACGTAGTTGCATCTGCATGGTGCTCCTGCATCTGACACCTGAGTTTCATGTCAAGGTAATGGTACATCCCTAGAGACTCAAAGTCTTTAGCGAGATTATTCTCATGGTCTGGTATACTAGGATGTGAGACTGGGACGAGATCTTTAGCATCCTTAGCTTGTGCAATGAACGGCTCTGGGTTGAGGTTAGTCAATCTGCAACAATAACTTGGAGTGCTCCAAGGTACCACATGTACGCCGGCAGGATCATCACCCACTTACCAAAATGATCAGCTGGAGGCAGATCAAACTTTGTCACATCATAAGGCCGAAGAACATGGTGACAGGTAAGACCGCAAATCTTCTTCTCTGGAACTCCCTGTTTGCCAAAAAGTTCTAGGTAACCACCAAAGGTGCCAGTTGACCATAGAAATTGGCAGGGCCCGATACTGTCACCTATCTGAGGTTGGAAGTGGTATGGGACATCAATAGTCACCTTGTGCTTAGAGGCGTAGAGCTGAAGGTCGCCTTCAACAATCTCAACGAACAGATAACCTATAGTGATGATCTAGGTTAGTTCCATTAACTTTTATACACAATGATAGAGTGGGAAACATACCAGATAGCACATGGATCTCATGGAGCAGAGGCTGAAGATGATCGGTCTCTAGTGTAAGCTCTTGAACAGTGATGACAACTGAGGTATCGTCATGAGTGCTGCTCTTTTGCGTGAGTTGCCTGCGCTGAAAACATTCGACTGCGACCCATTTTAGGCCTGCCTGGTCCAACTTGTCCATAATCTGACGGGCCACATCTCTCCAACGCGGCACGATCGGATGATGATCATCCACAACGAAGGAGCGGATTGGAAGAGGCGTGTTATCCGGATCCTCATGTAGAAAAAAGCCCATTTTGGGCAGATTGTTGGCGGTCTTGGTATGAGGGTTGAACGGGTAGATGACCCTAGCCGGAGAAGTCTGTGGCGCCATTTGAAACCTCGAGTCAGTGGACAGTCGCAGAAGTGTGGATGCTAGAGAATCGATCAGGAAAGTCTTTGCCTCGCATGCAGCAAGGGGTTTAAAATATTTTGCAGCCGACATCATATCCCTTGACAGTGGCACAGTGCCCTCTGTGGTTGGAGAGCATCAAGCTTCCAGATCCAGGTAGATGGGATGTTGCTATTTATAAGTATTTGGTGATGACTGGCAGCCCTTTGTGCTTACTGTGAGAGCTGAGAAAGTCTGTCAGGTTCTGTGAACATCCTTGGAAGGCAGACACTCTTCTTTATCTGTTGGATGCTTAACAATTAGTCCTTTCAGGTCACAGCTTATTGTCTCCAAATGCCAGCCAAACTCACTGAATGAAGCTAGCACGGCACATACTTAGGTATGTTTGTTCATGGCGCGCCATGAGCTATGTAGGTTTTCTTTGACATCTTCAGTGGTATATGCCTCTTTATGTATGTTACTGATTTGTCGATCTATTCCATTCAATGCAATGAAGAAGGAAGAAGAAAAAGTTATATATGACAACCTCGTAACCTGGCGTACCTAGGTATATAATGTCTAGCATCCGCTGTGCCAAACAATGCTTGAGTCTACATGCAAATATATGTACAGTGCAGTACAGTATAACGAGAAGCATTTCGATGATAAGAAGATGGAGGTATGCGGGTGCAAGAAAGAGAGGGAGAGAAAAGAGCGGGGAGGTAGCTACCAGACAGGTATACATACCTACTTCTAATCATGCAATGTGCAGCCTCGCAGGTGAAGGGAAGGAACCCTATGGAAGGCCAGGGACGGAAGAAAGGACTCCTGCCCAACAAAGCGGAGAGACCCATTGCTCTGGACTTCAAACTCAGGATGCGAGACCCGCCACTTGCTGTTATCAAAGCTGTTGATATCACAAAGATATGCAGAATTCTTTTTTTGAATGTTCTCAACTCGGCACAGTATATAATATATATTTTGGCAAATGTTCTATCCTAGGTTTCATCTCCTTTAGAACTACATAGAGCAGAGAAAGGACACAGACTGATGTGATGTGATGCAATTCGTCTCTGAATACATCAGGTACATGCTTTACTACCATCCAAGCTGATCCAACTGCAAGGGCCTCGGTGTCTACGTTTATGTATCCTAATGAAAAAGGACGGACACCTTATAATTAATGGTATCAAGATAGCTTTGCGGAGAAGGATGGAGGAGGTAAGTTTTGAAGGACTGGAGTAGCATGCCTTCTTATGATAAGTGCCTAGATTTATCTATTACACTAAGTGCTAAATGAGGTCACAATGCTTTCCTTGGCCAGCCAAGGAGGGGGGAAAGGGAAGGGGGGAAATAAGAAAATGAGTCATGACGACTTCTCATTTCCCTGGTATGTCAGATCATCTCAGGAGATACAAACGTAGCCTTCGACAAGCTCAATGATCGCACGACCTGTAAGTAATGATCTAGGTTAGTTCCGAACCATTGTTTAATCTATACATATTATTATAGATTTTATGTACGGGGTACGAACCTCCAGATAGATCATAGATCTCGTGAAGCATGCACTGAATCTGCCTAGTCACCAGTGGAAGCTTTGACACAGTAATGACAATCAAGGTATCGTGAGGATCACTGCTGTTCTCCGTGAGCTGCCTCCACGAACACTCCATTGCAACCCATGACACACGTGCATCGTTCAACTTGTTGACGATCTCACTGCGCGGATCATCCGGACCAGACAAAGTCAGGGGATCATCATTCACGACAGAGGAGGGCACTGGAAGTCGATCCCGATAGCGGAAGTCAGTTGGGGGAAGATTGTTGGTATGAGAATTGAATGGATAGATGATCCGTTTAGCTTGAGGAGTGAGTGGCGGCGCCATTTGAAACTTCGAGTCGGTGGATGATCGTAGTCGTGTAGATAGATGCTGGAGCATCGATCAGGTTTTAAATACTTTACAGCCAACATCATGTACATTGACAATGATATACTGGTTGAAGAGCTCCATCAAGCTTTCCAAGTAGACGGGATGTTGCTATTTGACAGAAAGTGCTAGAGATAACCAGAATCCAATGGTGGGATTGCTCACTGTGGGAGCTGAGAGAGAAAGTGCGTCAGGCCCCATGAACGCCCCGGGAGGGTAGATTCTCCTTTGTTCTGTCAATTACTGGCTTCAGGTCATAGCTTATTGTCTCAAAATGCCAACCAAACTCCCTGAATGAGGCGTGCACATACTGACTATATTAGTGGTAAGCCCTGTCGCTTGCTATTAACAAAGCTGTTGAGATCACAAAGAAAAGAAGAATGCTCCTTTTTTAATTAAGCAAAGTGACTGCTATTGTATAGTGACTTCCTGCTGTAAGATCCGCCCATTTCACTCTATCCAAAGCAAACAGCAGTAAATAGACAGCGTACTTATCAAGTATCTAACCTGGTATATTCCGTAGTCCATGTTAGGGAGTATGAAATGGAATGCAAGAGACCGCCCATGATGCAACGATCTGTCGAATCGATCACCCTCCACTTTCTTTTCCCCTTCACTACCAGCGCAGACGGATTTGACCTTGAATCTGAACCTGAAATTTCAGAGCAGGAGATCTATTAACGAATTGACGACCGCCGCATGGAACCATGAGCTTTGGCCACCTGACAGGAGTCCACGTCGATGACGCATATGACCGGACCTAGTGTCCTGACTTAGTTCCGTCGCTGAAGGGCAGATATTTACAGTAGTGTCTTTGCATGACGTCTTTCCCAACCATAATTCCAAGAATAAAGAACAAGGAATTAGAAAAGGATCATCTATCCACAAAATATGAATATGATAGCATTTCTCCTAGAGACTACTTCGATTTTCTCGAGCAGCTAGGAAAGAACATGGGCACGTCAAATGAGGCGCGAACGTGAAAATAATGGATTAAAAAGATGTGGAGATTGGTGAAAAACTAGACTACCAGAAAGTGTTCCATAGACAAGTACAAAGCGTAGAGGGGCCAGCACATAGGACGAAAAGAGAGAACCGGTCCCTTTCGAGAGGTCTCCTCTTTCGCTTTTCAAAGCTCTATCCTAGTCTTGCTGTCTGCATAGCGTCACATGGGTATTCGAGTCTCTCACCCTCAAGCAGAGATGACAGAGCCACACCAAGATCACACACTGGCATCTTAAGGCGTGGCTTTGCTCATGCTAATGAGCCGCTTCACTCCAACCTACGTCGCGCTATCAGCATATCTTCTAAAAGAGGCAAGAGTCAGAGTCAAGCGCCAGAGGGGGTACTCACCATCCAGTTGCCACACTCATCGGTCCGGTTTGTCAGGATGTCCAGATGGATAGCCCTAGCCGTCTCGTAGTCTCGCGCCTGTATGGCCCGGGCCAACTCGACCATATCTGCCACAGTATTCGGCTTGAGCAAGTCCTCATTGTTAAGGTGGTCAAAGAGGATGTTCAGCCGCCGTTCTGCATCGTCAACTTGGGCTTTGAAGGAAGAAGGCGCACGAGCTTTAACACGCTGCATATCCGCGTTCAGAATTTCATATATAGGCATGGCGTTTGCCGGTATGTGGGAACGGTCACCCGGTGCTTGGAAGAAAGGTTAGCGAATCGAGACCAAGCATGAGGTATCTGAGCCACTTACGGTATTTCGAAGGCGCCGGCGAGTCCTTCTTCTGTGACTGCGCCGTGCTTGGCCTTGAGTTTTGGGAAGGGGTTTGTTGCGGAGGCTGCTGGAAGTGCTGTGGCGCAGCCGCTTGAGGCGGGGGCGGAACAGGAGCTCTGGACACTGGCGGAGGCGTCGCTGGTTGAGAGGCAGGAGCCGGAGCATACCTGTTCGATGGGGGAGGGCCGGACGGAGGGGCATTGTAAGGAGAAGGGCCACGCGGTATTGGTGGTGGCACGCCCATTCCTTGCGCGGTTGGGGGCGACTGGGGCAATGAAGCGTACGGATTCGCAGGCGATGACGGAGAGCCTGCTGATGGCGGCGAAGTCACACGGGGAGGGGGAGCGGAACCTTTAGGTGGTGGTGGAACTGAACTTCGCTGTCCGGCCATGGGGGGTCCAGGGGGTGGAGGACCTTGAGCGCCCTGGGGGGCTTGGTTAGGGAACGGAGAGGTAATAGGTGCGACACCAGCACCCGGGGTTCCTCGTCTTGACGTCGGAGGCTTCACAAACCCCTCAGGCAGATCATTCCATGCAGGGAGGTTTGTCGCCGTTGTATAGCTGGTGACGGGGGCCGAAGGCTGGCTCGAGGTACGAGGTGGAGGCGGGACGGAAGAGCCAGAGGGTTGAGCACCGAAGGCTTGCGGAGGAGGACCGGAGGAGGGCTTCATTGGCTGAGGAGGCTGATACCCAGCGGGAGTATAGCCTCCAGCGGCGATAGACGCATACGGGTTCGTTGGCTGTGTCGCTGGTGCTGGTGCTGATGCCGCCGTCGGAGGAGCGTAGGGATTAGTTGATGGTGTCGGACCGCCAGAAGCATACGTCTGCTGGGGAGGTTGGTAGACGTTGGGCTGCGGCAGAGACCTGGAGCCGGCCCTGGAAGTGGAGGTAGTATGCGTGTGAGTCGCGGTGGTCTTGGGGGCAGCTTGTCTCATCGCCAGCTTGATTCGGTTCCTTGAGACCTCCGCTACGGGATGCTTGTCCGGCACTAGGTCAAGGTACTTCTCCGCAACTTGCAGTCGCCCATGGGTTGCGACAACATCAGCATATTCGACATACTTGTCATAAAGCGCGCTGAGCTTCCAGTCGGATTCCTTCTCCCGTTCCGTGTCCTGGTAGTTGGTCACCTGGCGGAATATCGTCACCTTTTCGATCAGGCCCTGCAAAGCACGGACATGGATGGAGAAGCTGGACTCGTTGGGGGCATTTTCAACGCCCTTCTGCTCATTCTCACGAAGCTCGTCAATCCAAATGGCAACAACCTTCTCCAGCTTGGAACCGGCCAGGTAACAGAAGGATGCGTCTTTGCGAGCTGACTTGTCATCGGTGTTCCTGATCTGCTCTTCTATCCGGTCACCGAGAGCTTCGCAGAGATCCGAGAACTCCTTCTCGTCAGCAAAAGTGCAGAGCGCCGCCATGACCTCCTTCCAATTAGACAGATCAGCGTTGTATACAACATCCCACAGATTCTTGCCCACGATAGACGCGAGCAGGCGAACGTAGCTGGGGCCCCCGGCTTGCTTCGAGAAATAGGCTTCCTGTGCCTTCTCAATACATTTTTGACCCCCACAGATAGCAATCATGAAGGCGTCTGACATCCGGTCCTCTTGAAGCGCGACCTCAAGTGCCTTCTCAAATTCTCCGAGGAGAAGAGCCCTTATGATTCGCCTGTCTGCTTCAGACTCGGAACCAGTATAGATCTGGAACGGGTTGTTGGTCCTGGCGCCCTTTGACGCGGCCAAATCGGTCAAGAAGTTGTCTCCTTCCGCACTCGTTTCGAATATAGAAGTCAATCGCTTATGCTTCTTCGCGCCCGGCCCGCGGGATTCCTTCTCGGACACTCCATTGGTTTCCTCCTTTTCTTCCTTGCCCAACCCAAGCTTGGCCAACCCGTCAGCTGCCTCGTCGACCTGGCTTGAAAAACCGAGGTAATCTACAAGCGCCTTTCTAGGATTGTCGGACATCAGAGTCTCTATGACCTTCCAGTCGGCTTTCTCCTCTTCAGTCTGCGCATTGGCGATCCTCGATTCACAGATGCCTCGAATATCGCCTTCCTTGAGCGCGTTCTCGAAGCTTTCACTCGCACTGCCGACAGTTGAATCCACCTCGAACGGAGTGATCTTGATCTTCGAGGCGCGTTTACCCTTCTCAACCAATCCAATGGAAACGACTCTGCCTCCAAAACCGAAGGATGCCGTAGCAGGTCGCTCTAGCCATTTGGGAGCTTTCGGCAATGAGAACGTGGAGATCTGAGGTTGGGTCTGGGCCTTCGCAAAGAAGTCTTCGCCATCAAGGGCTTGGTTTTGGGTCGCAAGCGCCTGGGCAGTCTCAGTACGGGTACTCTGGATAGTCTGAATGGAGATCTTTCCGTCGAATGAGGCAGTGGCGAAAAAGTTAGGGTTGTGAGGATTCCAACGAGTTTGGAATGTCCAGTTCGTAACGACGGGAAACTCTCCGTAAGCCTCACCGGTCTGAGGGTTCCAGCAGATCGTGCGGTTATCCTTGCCGGCGGAAAGAAGGAGGTCTGGATCCTGAGCGCACCAAGATAGTGACAGAACACCCGATTCGTGTCCTCTTAGAGTCCTTTCCGGGGCATGTGAATTGCGGAGATCCCAGACCAAGATCAAAGGATCGGATTCCAGAGGTATGGCAGTGATCAGCTTAGTGGAGTTATCCGGGTCCCACGCCACAGCGCTGACAGCCTTCCTGCCCAGGTTGTTCAGCGTCAAACTCTCCTTCTTAGTTTTGACATCCCAGACAGTCACAAAGCCGGCATTGCTGCCCGTGACCATGATATGTGCGACCTTCTTATTCCAGTCCAAGCACTCGATGTCATCTGCGCGGGCGGCAGTACTTCCAAGCCGGAATGGATTTTCAACATTGTTGAGATCGGTAATGTAGAGCTGCAGATCGATTAGCAGCTGTCCGTGCACCACGGAGTAGCCTTTTCTGTAAACGTACCTCGCCTTTCGCTCCTCCAGTGGCAAGGAGGTTCGAGTGTCTGGGGTTGAACTGGAGTGCCTTGATTGCCCCTGAATGCTTCGAAGACCTCGCCATCAAAGGGTCACTGTGCGTCGTCAGTGAACGGAGTAGCTTATCTTCAACAAGACAACGGACCTCGCTCCGCTGAGCAGTTTATCAGCGTCCCATATATCCAAGGAGCCATTCTCCAAGGCACCAGCTATGACACCTCGAGTATTGTCATCAGACTCTGCCCAGGCAAGGTCGTTGAACCTGGAAACGTATTTTAGTCAGCAATCTGACGGCGCCATACAGCTAGGACATCATCCTCCAAAAAATCTCATACCCCGAGTCGGTGCCAATCTTAGCTACTGGTTGCAACTCCGCCACCGCTCCCTCACGATCCAGTCCCAGATCCCAAAGTTCCAGGCATGTTTCGTTTGAGAAATCGGCATCAACGGCACCTGCACGAGTTCCGGTAGCAATGAACGGCGACGCCGCCCCGGGAGACCAAGCGAAGGTGGCCGTCCGGGGAATCTCCCTCAGACGCACCATGCTGATGACGGGGGAGCGAAGGGGATACAGAGAAGGGAGGTAGGTTGCGAGTTTAACAAGCAGAACGCGAGATCATGAAATTAATAAATGTATAACAAAGAGAGTAAGGGCGAGGTAAAATATCCCTTGTGCTGTCCACGCCAAGGGATGTATGTTTGGTGAAATTCAAATGCAAGAAGTCACCAGCAAATACCTGGATTCATCCAGGTGTCCTTCTGGATGCGATCTCCTTGGGGAAACCGGAGGCGCACTAGGCTCGCCAAGCGCGCGCCTCCGTACCATTCACGTGATATCAATCTTGGGCAGAGCCCGGACGCCGACTTGGGTCTCTTTCACGGCATCGATGCCCCGCCACAGGATCAAGCGCTATTTTCTGCGCGCTCCTGGCTCATGACTGAATGAAACTCTCTGTTGGCCTTACTGCTGGTATTTCGCACCATGTCCGAAGCCGCACGCCTCAAGAGCACCGTCTACGTGGGAGGCCTCGACCAAGCCGTTACGGAACAGACGCTCATCGAGGCATTCCTCCCCTTTGGTGAGATCGTCGACGTCACGCTCCCCAAGCCTGATCTCCCGTCCTCCACCGATAACCATAGGGGTTTCGGTTATGTCGAGTTCGAACTCCCGCAGGATGCCAAGGAAGCTATCGACAATATGGACCAAAGCGAACTGTACGGCCGAATTATCAAAGTTGCAGCGGCCAAACCGCAGAAGGAGAGCAATGAAGGACTAGGCAGCAAGACGGCCATATGGGAACAGGTGAGTTAGGTTCTGCTGGTGAGCGTTACTGCGACATTTTACTGGGTACTGACTACTGGGGTATAGGAGGGATATTTGGCAAAACACGCCGTCAGCGAGGAAGATAGGCTAGCTGCTGAACGGGCCAGGATGGCGGCAAGCAACCGTCCAGAGGACCCAATGCAAGGACTGGAAGGGCTAGATGTTGCTGGCCCCGATCCGGAGTGAGCGATATCTGAAAATCAAACAGCGAGATAAAAGATTGGGAGCGAAGCGATCGTAATATTGCTACTACTCCACCAAAACTCCACAATCAGAGCCCTGCTATATACACATGCCGCCAAAATGGTCTTGAGACCCCGTCACCCCGCGCACATTCGGCAGAATCAGCTTCCCGTCACGTCGATACTGCAGGTCTCCGCACGCCTTGGTGGCGGGTTGCCCTCCACATTGAACAATATCATCAATAGTACATTTACTGGCGGTCTTCAGGTCGGCTCCGAGACAGACGCAGAGTCTTGTCCGTCAGCAGCTTCTTGGTACCGGAGTAGATGGCAGCTGAGACAGCGACACTGTAATTATCGGATTAGCTGGGGTGAAGGAAAGTCGGAACAGCGGCCCTCGCTTTGTCATTGCGGGGCAGAAAATCTGTATAGAGCCTACCTCAGAACGATGCCTGTTGTAGATAATCGTTAGCCAACCAATTGTCTTAGCTAGTAGAGAAATTCGAGGACCACATACCAAGAGGAATCAACTCTGGGGGAATCTTCTTCAGGGTCCGGAGACGCTGGGAAATAGTATGAGCTGGCAGCCGCGGTCAGTTCGGTCCCTTGTCAATTGGCGAAATGGAAAGAGTTGATCGCAATGACAAAAGGGTTCATACCGCTCTGGTTCTCCTTCTGTAGAAGCACGTCAGCAAGATCCCGACAGAAATCGTCACTAGCTCCAAGATGGCGGGGCCGGACTTACAGGAGTGGGGTAGAAGAAGGGCCGAGAGGCCTGCATCCTCAGGACACGGGTGGGATACATGGTGAATTGAACTGGAGGTAGCTGGCAGGAGGAGGCTCTTCGGAGGGGCTGCCGCGGTGGTGACGTGAAGCTTTCGAGGTGGGAGAAAGGAACGGATGTCGTAGTTCGGGTGTTTAGGAAACCATGCGCCACGAGTGGCTCGCTAGCCGGCTGCGGCGAATCCGGCTTCACAGCTCCGCCGGTCATTCCACCCGTCACCACCCCTCGGTGCAAGCTCTCTTCAACCATCGCTCACGCTTTCGACCACGACCATCCGCTGTCTCGAAACGCCTCAATTGCGCTTCACCACCTCTACCCGTCAAGATGGTTGCCATTCCTCAGCCCGATCCCGATGAGCCTTGGGAGACCAAGCCCTTCAAGTTCGTGACAGGTAAGCTCTTGCAAGCCGTCTGCAAGGCCCAATTATCGTGAAGAAGTGTCGATTGCTAAGTTCAACACAGCCGGTACGTACAGGATACAGTTATTATCGATTGCAAGACCAACTTGACCGCCTGACCACGGGCGGACGCGCTCGTGAACGTTGCTGACTTCGTTTCTCCTGGGCAAACAGGCTACGACGCCCGCTTTCCAAACCAGAACCAGTACGGCACCTTCGCCCTTAATTCACCGCAATGGAATTTGCTGACGCTATTCCCCAAGGACAAAGCACTGCTGGCAGAACTACGTTGACTACCACAAGTGTATCAACGCCAGAGGCGAGGACTTCCGCCCATGCCGCCAGGTAACTCACCCCAATCTCACATAGCCGCCCTCATTGATTGGCCTCTGCGACCCCATACGAATTGGGCATCGATTGGCTCCTTGGTGAATATTGTTTGGCTGACCGTGCGAAATTAACAGTTCTACCTTGCCTACCGCTCCCTGTGCCCCAAGTCCTGGACCGACAGGTGGGATGACCAACGCGGTAAGTATTCCTTGCATCTATATTCCCTTTATGCCGCTTTGCTCGTGTCAAGTAAACGTCTTGGGAGATACGTTTCTGACAGTCCGACCAGAGGCTGGCAACTTCCCTGCTCGTCTGAACTAGATCACGAATACCCGTTGTTGATCTGTTACCAAGACCTTCACGTCGATGACCCAAGCTTTAGTCTATCAGATGAAGCTGGGAGGAATGCTCTTCCCGTCACCTGGGTCTTTTTGGAGACGAGGGGAATGTTGTATATAGAATCGCGTCGGAGAATCGAAAAAGAATCTTTTCCAACCTTACTGAACCGTACTTTTCCAGAAGAGGCACGGACTATATATCATTGTAGATCTTCTTCGCAGACAGTAATCTTTCCCCCTTTCTCACATACATTGATTTATCCCAGCCTTTCGGATGCTTTTCCTCGCGCAAGGCAAAGCCTAGGCAAGGCCCTGCACGTGACCTCGCTTACGCCCTCTTCCTCCCGTCCGAAACGCCTAAATCATCCGATTCTCGGGTGCCGCCCCGGAAGGTACAAATTTGGAAACGCACTGTGTACATGGCAGCCTTGGGGCCTTTGGCAGACTCAGTTATGAGAACAGAACCAAAGTCTCTCATTACTTGCGAGAATATGCTTTTTCTTAGGCTGACGATCTGTCCCAGAGATGCACAGCCGAGGATGTCGGTTTCTCCATGACGTGCCCTTTCAGGGGCTCTTTGATGGCCTCCACAGCAGTCTTATCGCTTCGAGTATTCGATACCAGATATCAATCATGATCTACGTGCAAAACGCCAAGACAGACAGCACGGAGCAGTTTGGGGACGTTTCTTCCCCACTGCTCGGCGGTGTTTCTCACACGAAAGCTCTGAATGTTTAACTATAATGGATATTTTAAACGAAACGGCCTGGATCCCCATTGGCAACGTTTTACCAGTGGGACAACAGTTGTCTATTCAATTATTGCGGTTGCCACTGGAAGGATTCATTAATGGTGTGTACCCACTGATGGAGGCTCGGTTTTGAAGCCGCTCTTGGATTTCTCCTGGCCCAGAGACCTCACGGTTGCCCTAGGACCTGGATCTCTTCAATGCCTCTGTAATATGATTCATTAATCAGCTCTTGATGTCTAGGTTTTCTATAGATTAAAATTGACCATTTACGAAAAATTGGATGTTCCTTATGAAGACGTGAGAGATTTGTTGATCAATTTCAAGGGTTACTCAACTGTTGACAGTTACATAAGAATTCCAAATCATCAATCTTATCAGCGGGATTTATTCAGTGAGGATCGCTGGCTTCAAAGCCAAGGGCACCATGGGAACCTGATCCTGTCAATGAATACGCACCAGTGAATGCTTCTATTTCTTCCAGGGGCAACTGCAGTCGCCGATCTCGCAGTTGACGTGACGATTTTGGTCCTTGCCCAACTGCTCCGATATCACTGAAGTTTTCATGGATGCCGCTCGTATTTTATTTGCAATTTTAGGACAAACAAGCAGGTTTTGAATAATAAACCCAACATCCAATAATATTGTTCTTTGATCAATTTAACTAACCAAATCAGCAGATCCTGACTTTGCTGTTAGCGAATGGGTCTAACTTCACTGTTGCCTTTAATATGTAGGGTCTGACATACCCCCTTGGAGGCTATGATCGCCAGAACCCCCTGGGCCTATGTTAAAGTCAAATTCCAAGGAGCTCTTCACAAATTGTCCGATACATGCAAGAGATACCGCCTAGAAGCGTAAGTGCAAATATCTAGATATGGTCAAACACCTAGGTCTGTGATATGGGCTGCTAGGTAGACTATTAGTACAAAATTTAGATTACTTTGACCAAGAAGGTAAGACAGATCGCCATAAATTCTGCCATATGCTGTCGCAGCCAACAAGAAGCCCGACTGCCAAGAAATTAGTGAGTGACAGATGGGAAATGATTTAAGTTTTATCCGAGCAATTGGGCGTTTGGGTCCTTATGTATTATTTATGACATGGAGATTCTGTCTCGATATCGTCTTCTGGCGCCGGTTTTCTTTTTAGCTCAGGGATTTCTTTGGTCTGCGCACTCAGAGTTACACCTACATACGCAATCCCCATTCTTTCCTCATGTATACAGCCCTGCCTCTGTACTTCCAGTCATTCGTTCATTATCCTACTTAATATTATGTTCACAAACCTCGAGTCAGCATTTAGCTTTCGATTTAGATAGTATATATACGGTTTTACGCCAACAATGGGCCCCGTATTGCGATTGAGACACGTCCTCGCGATATCTGCTGCCCTTACTACTTTGGCAGCAGCGGATATCTGTTCAACCCTTAAGACCCAAGGCGTGAATGTCGACGCTCCCGTGGAAATCAAATACGAAACCGAATTGCTTGACTACTGGTCAGCCGCATGCTCGGATCTTCGTCCGAAGTGCATACTTTTCCCATCCAGCGCTGAGGAGGTGGCCGACATAGTCCGGCAACTCCATGGCACAGATGACCTTTTTGCCGTCAAGTCGGGCGGTCATATGCCGAATAACGGGTTCGCAAGCGTCCAGGACGGCGTGCTCATTTCAACCAAGAATCTGAACCAAGTTGAATATGATCCGGATACCCAGACGGCCGTCATTGGACCCGGACTCAAGTGGGAAGAGGCTGAGAAGGGCCTCAAGGGGACGGGTCGGACTGTTGTAGGTGGCCGCCTCGGTGGTGTTGGAGTCGGGGGTTATATGCTCGGAGGCAAGCTTTATCATATACCAGAAAGCTCTTATGAGCGTTGGATTCTAATCCTTTATATTGCAGGAGGATTGAGTTTCTTGAGCTCCCAGTACGGATGGGCAGCGAACAACGTGGTCAACTTCGAAGTGGTTCTTGCGAACGGTACAATTGTCAACGCCAATGCTGAGGAGAATGCCGGTAGGAAGAGCCCTTTTTGCATTTCTTTTTTTGGTTGTGTTCAATCGCAATTAAGCAAGTCTAGACCTTTTCCTTTCCCTGAAGGGCGGCGGCAACAACTTCGGAATCGTAACGGCATACACTCTAAAAACACACCCTATGGACCACAAAGTACGTCGTCCCCTTGCCATACATAAATTCATTCATTTTCGTTGGAAATTCCTGACAGCCAGCAGGTATGGGGCGGTAACTACTTCTTCACCCCGAGTAAGACTTCTCAGATCCTCGAAGCTCTCCGGGACTTTACCGAACACTACCCGGACAACAAGGCTGGTATTATCGTCACAAGCGAGAAGGGTGCCCTGGTCGACAGCTGGATCATGTTCCTGTTCTATGATGGACCCAGTCCTCCTGAGGGTGTATTCGATAACTTCACTGCCATTGGCCCTATTCTCGATATCACGAAGACGTGGCATAGCTACTACGATATGGTCAGTTTGACCACTGTCGTCTAACAACCCTAGTGATATACATGCATGGACTTCTAACTGACGTATATATATTTCCTGCTCTTATAGCTCAAACACAACGACAAATTCATCCTGCAGTAGGTCCCCCGTCTTCGTTTCCGTCCGGTGAGAGAGCGACCGACTAAGAATGATCACAGCGGACAACGATACACCATCGCCACCGAAACAACTCCTCTACCCAACAAGACTGTTGGGGGCGAAGTCATGCAGTCATTCTACGACCATTGGCACAATGTCATCAAGACCATCCTTGACGTGCCTGGCGCGCTGGGCTCCATCGCCTTCCAGCCGCTGCCACGCACGATCACCAGCAAAGCCAAGGGACTCGGTGGTGTAAGATAACCTTGAGACGCCCGTCTTCTACCCTCCTGATCCCACTAATAAATATATCATCTCCATCAAGATCCCCATATACCATACCATATACTATATTACTCACAATAGCAACGCAGGACCTCCTCGACTTCCCCACCGACCACGACTACCTCATCATCGAGCTCGACATCTCCTACCTCTTCGCCGCCGACGACGTACAAGTAGACTTCGCCCTGCAGAACATCTACGCGGGCCTGAACAACCTCGTCGACGGCCACGTCGACCGCGGCCGCCTGCCGGACGTCTACCGCCCCCTGTTCATGAACGACGCCTACTTCCGCCAGGACTACTGGGGGCGGCTGCGGACGAGGACGAGGGAGGTGGCGCGGTGGACGCGGCGGAGGTATGACCCGGAGGGGTTCTTCCAGAGGAGGACGAGTGGGGGGTTCAGGTTGGGTTGAATCGAGTTGAATAGGGTTTGGACTGCTAAGTTAAGGAGGGTCTGGATTATTATGATTATTATTATTTTCTATTCTTATACATCACTATTCTTGCGATTAACATTAATATTAATGATTAATCCCATCCGGGGCATTTGTTGTATATATGCAGAGATGTATAGCAGCCTTCATGCATGTTTGATGACTGCTCTGCCTTTATTCTAACTGCCAACATTCAGTTAAAGTGCTGAATTTGCTATTCTCCATATTCATCCGTAGTCTGCATTTTTCTGGCATATTGTATATGTACGTAGCAAAGTATGTATCTACCTAACAGAATGCAAAGTTTCAATTTTACATATTTTGAAGGATAAGATAGCCTCCTGCCAGAGCCATTATTACATACCTAGAATGTATATATAGATATCCTAGTAGCATCTGGTTCAGCTTTGTGTTTACATCTGTAAGTAGGCATTCTCGAGCAACGTAGTCGAACCCTAAAATCCCAGATGGTATCCAATTGCAGATGTGGTGTGCGTCTACATGCAGGTACACGTCTTGGTATCATCAAACCAACTGCACGGGAAGAGATTGCGCAATAAACACACAAGAAAATAAAATGATATCCAAAAACAGACAGCCGTGGTATAGTATAACTCTCTTGCAAATTTGTAGTCGCTTTCCTTCAAGGAAAAGGAAAAAAAAAATAAGGCATCTATCCTGTACGCTTGACACAGCATGCGTACCTCTCTCCCTGTCTATATGTCTATCTACCTAAGATAGCCTTAGATATGCGGGACATGTATGTACATTATGGCTAACGAATGGGTGGTTTGCGTCGCATGTCCTAAATGTTGATCAGCAGCTCGACTCGCGGCGGAGATAGGGAACTATATTCAAAAGTGCTGCCGCCATTTCTTCAATGAAAAGGCAGAGCCATGTGGTGACAGTTATATCCAGGGCGAATACCAGGCGATCGTTTGGCTGAACCTCGTTGGTTGAGCATGTGGGAAGGGAAGGGACCTGTTTGAACCGCCCGGTGTGTGCGCTGCTGACATGAGTCGAGCAAGGTTAAAGGCGAATGCCAAAATTCCGACCCATTTTATATGCAAGATCAGCCTCTTCTTTCCTTTTTCTTTTTCAAGAAACTGTACATATTTTGTCATCTAGATCCTGCCGTCATTCGGTATGCCTTTCAGCAATCGGTAGATCTTCTTATGTTGTTCAAGGAACAGGAATGTCGCGATGGTATGGGGACCGAGGCGGATGAAGCTGGGAACCCAGCCCCGGAACACCCAGCTGACACCCTCCTTGAGGTAGATATCTCTTAGGAGGCCAACGACGCCGTGGCCATGGGTCTCTGCCGGCGAGGCGCTCATGACACGGGTCTTGATCACGTCGACCGGGCTGCAGACCGTGGTCGCAACGAATCCTGCAAGGAAGGACGCCGTGAAGTGCGTGTAGAGGTTGTCGGCCATTCCGACCTTATCGATACACAGCCGTTTGAAGGTGTCATACGACGCGAGCTGCGACGCCGTCATGAGCACGGCCCGGATCGAATTGGGCCAGACACCTCGGAACAAGCTGCTGGGCCCCTCAGTACGGGTCATCTGGACCAGACCATGGAAGGCATGTTTGTAATTCCGTCGCTTCTCAGGAGGGAGGGCCGCATCGGCCTGCATCCGTACGTTGAGAACGTCGGCGGGATTACCCGCAAGGCCACCGAGAAAGCCCGAGGTACAGGCCATAGCAATTAAGGTGGGGAGACCAGGAGGTGAGGAGGAGGATGAGAAGTGTGATTTGAGCTCTTCGTACACACCGAAGCGGGTCGTGGAATAGGTCAGCTGCCGGAGGATCGATGCGGAGAGCTGGGAAATGTGTCAGAAGTCAAAATCCCAGTTTTGAAAAATGCTATGGTCAATGGGCACACATACACCGCTGTAAAGCCCGAGGAACCCGTCATTCTTGAAAACGTACACAAAAGTGCGCAGCATGCCCTTGGGGGCCCCAGGAGCACGCGTTTGTAAGCGGACCTAAATCAAAGAACTTTTTGTCAGGACAAGGGGACGTAAAGCGTCGTCGTTTCCGCCACAAGAAATTATTTTGTAATATACCTTCACTAGACAAGCACTGTCAGCATAGAATAATTTCTCGACTCAATGGCAACGGGCTAGTCTTACCCAGGTCCAGAGGATGAGTTACCGCAGCGGCGAAGCAGGAGGCCGATCCGCCAAACCAGAAAGGATAATGCACCTTCTGTCTTGGCTGCTGCGCCCTGGAATCCTCTAACTTGCCGCTGCCTGCCATCTTGACGACGAAGCAGTGAGCATTAGAATGCCCGGGGCAAGCGAAAAGAGCGGAGAGGTTCTGCTCGAGCTGGAGAACGAGGGACTTGGGAATTGGAGAAGGGTTCGGACTTCGCGCCGTGAGAGGTTGATAATGCCGACCGAAGATTTTCGGAACGCGGGGCCCGTGGCCAGGGACCGTCGTGACAAGAAGCCTGTTTCGGAAGGCAGCCCGAGTCACGGCAAACCGCGAGGTCTGTCAGACGGTGTACATAGATCTACAGTGTAGACGCTCCATCCTCGTGCAGGCTGGGGTGTTATTACAGATAGAGGCTGCAGGCGGTTTGTTCTCAACTGGCACGATGTCTGAGCAGATAATGTTGATATCTCCCTTTATGTTTACTTTGCTGTCTGCGCAGGCACCGGAACATGCCGAACATCGCGCCGTAAAGTCGAGACGCGCCGGTCAGGTTGACAGCAAGATATTTCAGTCAATTATGGCAATTCTTACCAATTGCGCAGATTCAAACCTGATAATAAACACGAGGCTAGTTACCAATTACGGATAGCTTTGTGGTACCTAACTGCCTTGGGAGATCAGCCTTGCCAACAGTAGGAAAGGCCAATCCCGCATTGATAGATTGGCCCTGTCAAGCATCCTGTCAGGCATATCAAAGTGAAACCTGCGATCATTGTTATTAAAAACTTATAGCCGCGCCCATCATGGATTACATGCGGAATCGCGCTGATACGCCACTATGCATAGAGGCAGATGTCGGCCTCGGCGGCGCGGTTAACCCGGCCCGAACGTGCGAGGGAAACATCTTGGAGCTCAGCGCTTCAAGATCGAGGACCCCGCAACAGCGCATACGCAGACGACAACCCTCTCGAAGAGGAGGTCGGGAATATGCGACTGCTTGCCACGGGAAGAGCCCTGCGCGCAGGCAGTGGCAGGTGGTCAATTGCTTCCTGTCGAGGAAGGACACTCGTTCCGCCCTCGCATCTCCAGTATACTGCCGGTGTTGGCCTGAGATACTCGAGCTCTACATCTGCTTGGACGAATGACGCAGTAATCGAGCGCACCAAATCTGCACCTACTAATCAGCAGCGTCGTCTGACGACCTCTGCACAGCAAACCATCACTATCGGGGGTTACCCATACCCAGCCGACGAATGGACGAATACTCCAGAGACGATCCTCTCGCACGTCGGTCGCGGGTTATATCTTGACGAGAATCACCCTCTCACAATTACCCGAAGACTCATTGAAAGCCAGTTTCCTGGCCCTGTTTACGGCAATTATGTCGAACAGAACCCCGTCGTTTCCACCGCTCAGAATTTCGATGTCCTCGGTTTTCCTCCAGATCATCCGGGTCGCAGCCGCACCGACACCTACTATGTCAATAGGGATACCGTTTTGAGAACACACACGAGTGCCCATCAGCAGGCTTATTTCAAGCGCATGAATCAGAATGGGAAGACACACCCAGAGGAGGTGGGATATACAGTGGTGGCCGATGTCTACCGGCGGGATGCAATCGACCGGAGCCACTACCCGGTTTTCCACCAGATGGAAGGCGCCAGGTTGTGGAAGCGCCCAAAGACTGATCCCTTGAGGTATTCTGCTCAGACTTCCGCTGCTATCATGGAAGATGTAAAGAAAATTCCCGTTCACGACATGGTGGTCGATGACCCCAATCCTACGATCCACCCGGAGAGGAATCCCCTTCAGGCGGAACATCACAGCGCCGAGGAGGTGGAGGCTATAGCTGCACACCTCAAGCGGTCACTCGAACGCATGGTTCTCAAGATATTCTCGGAGGCCAGTAAAGCCGCCGACGGGTCTTCGAGCCCAAAGCAGGACCCCCTGAAGGTCCGATGGGTCGAGGCGTATTTCCCCTTCACGAGCCCTTCCTGGGAACTCGAAGTGTTCTGGCAGGGCGACTGGCTCGAGATCCTCGGCTGCGGTGTCATAAAGCAGGATCTGCTCATCAACTCCGACGTCCCCGACCGTGTCGGATGGGCCTTTGGGCTGGGGCTCGAGCGTATAGCCATGCTCCTCTTCAACATCCCGGACATCCGTCTCTTCTGGTCCCGAGACGAACGGTTCCTCTCGCAGTTCAAGGCCGGCAAGATCACCCGATTTGAACCCTTCTCCAAGTACCCGGCCTGCTACAAGGACGTGGCGTTCTGGCTGCCGTCGTCGGCTGCCACAGGCGCCGGCGCTCCGGGCGGCGTCATGCCTTTCCACGAGAACGACATCATGGAGATCGTCCGGGACGTTGCGGGCAACACTGCAGAGGACGTCAAGCTCGTTGACGAGTTTACGCACCCGAAGACGGGCAGGAAGAGCATGTGCTACCGGATCAACTACAGGAGTCTGGAGCGCACGCTGACCAACAAAGAGACGAATGAGCTGCACGAGAAGGTGAGGACGAGACTGGTGGAGAAGCTGGGAGTCGAATTACGATGATTATCGGACGCGGCGCTTTTCCCTCCACATTTTGGCCCTCGCCTTCGAAGAAGTCGCATGTACAGTATATCTGTGATAGATATCAGATCCTAAAATGTAAAATACCTTTCGTCCACTCACACCTTCCTTCCAGTGCTGTCCTAGGGTGTCCTTGATAGCCATACGCTTCTTGTTTTTGTTCCCGGATAATCTCCAAAAGGCAGATAGATAGTGCATGCAGAGATAGCCTCTGGACCCGGTTCAACCGACATGTCTCTATTATTGTACTGTACCTCCAGCTTTTCTATCATCCTTTTGGAGCTCATCCCTAGATGACAATGGACGTCCCATCCTGAATGGGAAGATAGCAAAGAACACAGTCAAAGGGACATAAACAAGACAGAAACATAATGCCTTGTGCCCCCGTGTCATGCCATACCCACGCCAGCCAATGCCAGTTCCAAAAGCAGAAGCACTTTAAGAAGGGGGGAGACGACGGTTGTTGTATAGGCGTCATATTGCGACAGATGATGAGAGGAGAGGGGGGTGTTAGGGGGTGTTAGGAGGTGCTATCGGGCAAAATAGCAAGGTAGGGCGTTATTCTACATGTGCATTCATATCCATACCACAGGCTGGCAGCTTAAAAACACAATATCAATATGGAGAAATACCGAGAAAGAGATCATGCCCGTGTCAACCTTATTGTTCATATGTTTCCCCGTCAGGTGCGGCTTGGTATATTGTACAGAGGAGAGTTTCGAGGATAGGGGTTACGAGATGCGGTTGAGAGGAGGGAGAAGGGAGAGAAAGATATGGGTCGGCAGTCAAAGGTAGTCGAATTCGTTTAAGAGTTCTTGACGACGCCAACCTTGGCGGCCTATTAAAGGGAAGTCAGCCGTCAAAGGTCCACCAGCTGAAAAGAGGAAGGGAAGATCACCCACCCTCAGAACTCTGCCGTTCAGAATGAAACCCTTGCTCTGGACATGCATGATGTCGCCATCTTCCTTATCCTCCACCTTGGCCATGAAGGTAGCCTCGTGCAGGTTCGGGTCGAACTTCTGAGGCTTGCCATCCTCAGTAGGTTCACCGGGGTCGAACCTCTCCAGACCATGCTTCTTCAGCGTGCTCATCAGGATGCTCTCGGTCATCTTCAGGCCCGTGTAGAGGTCAATCAGGTCCTTGTTTGCCTCGTTCTCCGGGGCATTGATCTTCTCAGCTGGAACTGTGGAGAGCGCGCGCTCGAAGTTGTCGACCGTCTCCAGAAGGTCGGTAGCGAACTTCTGGATGGCAAAGGTACGGGCGACTTCAATGTCGCGCCTGGTGCGCTCCTGGAGGTTACGGAATTCCGCGACCGATCGGAGGTATTTGTCCTGTTACGAATGATCAATTTTGTCCGTGACTATGTACCCAGTGGAATGTTGCATGAATTGGTGCGGAAGATAGTTCCGGAGGTGTGTATAACCTCAAGGATGCTGAGATGGTAAAATACCTTCAAGTCAATGATTTGCTTCTTGCTCTCTTCTAGCTCCTTTTTCAGCGGATCTCCTTCAGCTTTCTCCTCAGGTTCCTTCTCGGCCTCCTGCTTGGCCTCCCCCTCCTGTGCCGGAGGGGCCTCCTTCTCGGCTTCCTTCTTGGCCTCTTTCTCTGCAGGAGCAGCCTCCTTCTCGTTTTCCTTCTTTTCCTTGTTGTTTTCAGCCTCTGAAGAATAGAAACGTTGGGCTACTTGAGGAGCAAGACGCCTGGTTGATCGAGGGAGCTGCTGCAACGGCGATGTGCGCCTGAGCGGCGATGATGCGGCAGGTATGGAGCGGAAAGAAAGCGCAGATCTGGCGATCTGGCCATGTCTTAACAGCGTCCGTTGAATCATGATATCTGAGAGGAATTGGATACGGCTTAAAGAGAGCCTAGAGGGATGCGCTGTGTTTTGTGGAAATAATATACAGGTGACGAATGTTTCGTTGCATCACCGAGCGAGTTTCGCTACTCGAAAATTGAGAGCTCTGGAAAAACCAACACCGATCCTCCGGTCTTACATAACCTCCGCCGGTCCTCTTCTTGGCCCCTCCCTTGGCGTGACAATTTCATCTCTGGACTGTCCGGTTCATCATTCCCAGTAGTGACTGTCTTGATTGATGCACGTTGCCATTAATTAAATATCAGCTACTGTCTTGTGCCATACTTATTGGATGAGCCATAACTGGCCCATCAACTTAGGATTTTGATCCCTACTGCCGTCCGACGTTACCAGTCTTACGCTTCCTTTTATTCTCCAGCTCCCAGAGACCTAAGACAGCCTATCTATGTCTGGCTAATGTGATAAATTCTGACTATATTATCAATTATCGATGATGAAAGGCAACAAAGACACGCCGGTTATGACATGAATATGGGCAGCTCCACTAACAAGCATGAGCCATTACCTATGTAAAATGAACACATGCATTATAACAATGGGTATGGCTAATGACTATACGCACAGCGCAAGGCAAAAAATATTTACATTATTGAATCTTATGAAATTCTGGTCACCCAACCCATCATCCAGTCCCATGTCAAATAACCCCTGTGGCCAGTACAAAATGCAAAAAAGAACAGATAGGGACAGACTGAACTGCTTCAGTGTCAGATGGACAAAAGTACCAATTCCGACAATATCCTTGACAGTCCGGAAACTTGTTTTTGATGCATTAGGGAATGACGAGGCCAACATTCACGAGGGGCCATCTCGGTATGAATAGAAAGCGATTCAAGCCAAGTCATTGTCATCCTGACGGGAAGAAATGCCGTTCCTGGACTCGGCCATAAGTTCCATCTCCTTTTCAATATCCGCGAGAAGAGCGTGCACCTTCGCATCCGCGTAAACTCCCGAATCCGCGTAGACTTTGATAGACTCGACGTCTTTGCGATTTACTCCCGGTTGGTCATCTGACTTCGCTGGGCTCTGTGGAGGTGTCTGCTCTTCAAATGCCTGAGACCCAGCTTTCGTCGTCTGTAATAACAAGGCCGCAGCCATGTGTTCTAGCAGCTTCTGTCTGACGCGAGTTCGCCGGTTTTCCGCATGCTCCAGCTTTATAACCCACTCGTCTATGGACAGATCAAGCTCCGCAAGTGCTTCTTCCTGTCTCAACATACTCTCCCTGCAAAATTTGGACACCCTTGGCGACTTGAGGTAGTTGATCATTCGTTCATGCAAATTCCGCCGTCCATTACGGAGAGAGTTGTGTGTATTGCGCAAGTATTCGCAGCGTTGATCGAGGATTCGGAGCTCCTTTTCAGCGGTTAGAACAACCTGATGGATAATTCGAATCAGCAGAGGACCCAGGACCCATACCTGTGACAGTGCCTTGACCTCTTTATATTTTAACACCTCGAATTTCTCAGCCTGGCTGCTGGCCTGCTCGTGCAGTTTTTCTATCTCCTCCGGTGAGAGAGCCGAGGAAGCCTCTCGTGGAGGGAGACCCGAAGGGAGGGTGATGAATGGGATATTCTCCTGAGAGGGGCGTCGCTTGCTCATTTTCCTTTCAAGGTTGTTCGGTTTTCTTTCAAGGGATCTGTCCTTCGTTGGCTGCCTGCCACGGTCCAGTATCGAAGTTCCAGAAGGATCTCGTTTACATTCCTGTCGTGCTGCTCGGTCCTGCTCATGTGTAGCGCCTGCAACATTCGGCCCTGCCGAAGCGCTTTCACTTCTCTTATGACGACGAGATTCTGACCTGTTCAAAAGATTCCACATGTGCGGAGAACGTCGCCCATCCATTGCAGTAGCTGCTCTCGGTCGAGAATATGAACCCTGCCACCTAGATGTGATAGGATTTGAGGAGGCTGATTCTAGGCGACTATTCGCGGTTGAGGCCTGGTTGTTCAGAGAAACGTCTGTTGCCGGCGGAGTATTGAACCTGGATTTTGGCGGTTGTGCTGTTGATGCCGTACGACGCAGCGTTCTTGGGGACTTGGGAGGTACCGCGGGTGGCTTATCGTCTTCTGAATTTGTGGCGTTTGGCTCTTTGTTCGGAGCATCCAGGTTCCTTTGATTCTGTCCTTCTGTTTCATCATCACTCAAAGGAAACGGACGTAATGCACTGTCATCCCCTTCCGGGGATAAAATGACAGGTTCAGAAACAGGCTCGAGAATGACATCCTCAAAAGGGCTTCGTGACCAGGAAGACCCCGGTGCACTATTTGATCTTTCGTGAATGGGAAATCTCCCTGGGATCGTCGCTATGACGCTTGTGAGCACAATGTTCTGAGCCCATACTATTATTCTAAGGATCGCACTTACGAGAATCCATGTAATTCTCCTGGACTGTGGTCATTGGCTCGATGCCGAGCTCTGGGAAACTGATCTTCCGCCGCCTCGAGAGGGGCCCTTCCTTGGGATGCTTGAGTTTCGTCGTCGAGCCGAAAGATGATTGCACTCCTGTTTCTCGAAGAGAAGGACTCGATTGGGTAGTCATCAATTCGTGGACCCGGCCAGATGGCGAAGGAATTGCTTTCTTGATTGATGGCCATAGTTGATATTTTGGCCGTTCTGCTGCACTTCGTGGACTCGTCGGCTCGTCGCTCTCCGGAATCTTGCTGCTGGTCTGGATCGGACGTTATGAGTATGCAACAATTCTTCTCTGTGGGGTTTGGCGGATGGTATTTCGGAACTCACCACTGCGTAAGTTTCTCTCGCCACAATATTGTTGAGACCGACGTTGACGTAAGGGTCCTGGGGACTCGTTAAAGACTGTACGAGGATATTCATTATTGCGCACGCCTAGCAAAATCTGCAGACGATAAGCTCCAGGATGACGACCAGCTGCAGTATATGTCTAGGGAGCCTGCAGTAAAAGCTACAGCCGCCAATATTATATCTAAGGATACGACTATTGCAATAAGGGAGAGGGCTATAATGGAGCTTATTATAACGTCTGTCAAGCCTCAAACGTCTATGCCAGCTACTAAGCAGCGGAAGGAACCCGTTTTCCTGTCACACAGGGCCACGAGCTACTAGTCAGGGCTTAGGTGCAGCACCTGCAGCTTGAAACAGTATCCATGCCGACCTTGAGGATTGGGCTACTGTAAGTTTTGTATCATGTACGGAATATGACCCTCCTCGTTCCTCTTCGGGCGGCGGCTTTCTGGGGTGCCAAGGGGCCGACGGCGGGACGTGCCACTCGAGAACCCGAACAGCGTAAACAATAGGGTCTTCTCCCGAGTCCAAGAAGATCTTAGGCTGCTCGTTGCTTAACGGCTGTTCTCACGCCCCGCCGGACCCCTACCCGAGGCGGCCTCGTAAAGAGCGGCAGGTCAGGCCCGCGAGACCGAGTTTACCTTCGCTGGGCCTGTAGCATCGTCCCTCTTGCTCCACAGATCGCTGTTGGTCTGGCACTGAATCTCCATTCGGATGAGGATGGAGGCGCCCACAGGCAGGCCTCGTGGAGGGAGGGGCTCTGCCCTGCCCTTCCATCGGTCCCTGTAAGCGAGGCGTTACTTCTGTCGTCCCTTGTCCTGGCCAAGTGCGGGTCTGACATTGACAGCTGCGGATTCTGCCTGTCACACTTGGAATGCCGTCCTTTCAGGACGAGGATGAGATACAGATGCATCTGGAATTAAGGTGCTACTCGCAGAAAGTGTCGTTCAGAGTCTGCACATAAGAAGTCGCCGTGGGAGAACGATCAGGGCCATCCCGTCCATTGCATACACTGCCTAGCCCGGATGTTTCGAGGCTCATTAATAATTGTCCGTATTCTCGCAGAATCATGAATGACCGTTGTTTTGATTGCCTCGAGGCATATATTGTTCTATGCCTCTCTTGATTATTGCCTCTAACGTGTCTACAGACTGATACGATGCAGGCCCTGACTTCCAATCCCTCCCATATCATCCAGCGCTGGGCATTCCCTGGCTCGACAGATTTTGCTGAATTGCTGATACTTTCAGCGAATCCTAGGTGGTCGCCGACTTGGAGAAATTGAGGTACAGTGCTCCATACACTACATGCCACACAGCACGGTGAGACTGTACCAGTTTTACTGTCCTCCTTGCAATCTTCTGCGGCTCAGTCCATAAGAGCAGGGCTTCGTCCTTTCAATTCCCATTATTCATAACCAAAAACAAGCGACGAAATATAGAGTCGGGTTCCGGCTCCCCGCCGCGCTGCGGAACCGGGAGCCCTTCGAGATTCCAGACGGTGTACGCAGTACGTGGTAAACCCCGCAAATTGCTGGTTGCAGCAATGTTGCTATAATAGGGGGCTGATAAGCGAAACTCAGCGGATGGCTCTAGCCGAATCGGAGGCCTCGAGAAGACGGGCTCTCCTCTTAATGGGCATCACGAGATTACCATGACTACGCTCACTTGATTTTGGTGTCTTGGCGGTGACAATTTCAGGAAAGTGTTCTAAGACTGCGGACGTTTTGCAGCGGATGTCGCGGACACTCCAGGATCCCGTCGCTTTAAGGTTCAGTCAAGTCGTCCAGGGAGCCAAGACTGTGAACCTCATGGTCTCTTTCACACTGACACGACCTCTCTGGTGAAGAAAATCTTCCACAGATATCAGGACGCAAACATGCCAGAATTAGTTTTGCGCAGCAGACTAGATCTCTATACGGGATATGCAATGTCTGCGAAACTCCGACAGCGCGGTACCGTCCGGGATATGATGTCTCCTATATCAAGCGATTGTTTCACAAAGATGCTTTGGACCTGTGACAGCGACTGCCACGAGGAGTTCCCGCCCGACTGATAGCCTCGTTAACCTAAACCCTTCTGAGGAAAACGCGGTCTCTGAGCATGCCTCAAGTGGCTTGTTTCGGAGGGACGGTTGTCCACGCTGGGTTAGGATTGACTCCACTCACTCGACTCTCTAAGTGTGATGGTTCAGGAGGGTTGAGCTCTAGGAGCGGAGGACATACCATAAAGAAACACAAACACATAGCCTGGTTATAACTGCCCTATTAAGAACCTCTTTGCTTGCAACATTCAATGCGATGTGGCGGAAACAGCGTTTGTTTCCCAAACAACACACAAACGACACGAGTCCTATTTCCTGCTCAATGCGCCGTCTCCGGGTCTAAACAATAGTCAAGGAGTAGGGATGGTCGATCTGTCAGCGACATTGACAAATCAACATACTCCGTACGACTGGTTGCTCTAGTATACCGAGTTCTCGGGACCGCGGCCGCTCGCCGCCGTCGCAGGTTTTGCCCTCTCTGGCTGCCTTTACGAGTCTTTACTCCGTGTCTTACGAACCTTAATATAGCAAGCGGACGGATCGTCAAATTGTCGCTGCAAATTCTTACCTCTGGTCTTTCGAATAATGCGGGCTCCTACTGTATAAAATGATGTGCTTATCCCTTCGTTGGCTTGAGCAGGCTGTAGCTTGGCCCATCTCTCTATGAACCCTCTCGATATTGCATAGCAGGAACCCTCAAGAGCCAGAGCGGACCTTTCATGCCATGCACAATATTTTTTGGTTGATATGTTACAGTGAGATCGTGCATGGCCTCGAGCCACGTCTCCACCGCAGCCGCAGCCTGGCCTGATTTTGGGCTGTGGGGTGCCGAGCAGCAGATCTTCTTGTCACAAGGGGCCTTAACGGGCACGAGAGACAAGCTTCATGAGCGGCTGCGTGGTTGACCACATCGACGGTCCCTATATGTGGGACGCAATATGGTCTAGAGAGCTCGAGACATTTTTGCTAGAGAATCGACCGGGTTCCCATGAACATCGTCAGACATTTTCAAGCAGGGACTAGTGGATTTTCAAGGAAGCAGAGTCGGACTCATCCATTTCATTGCTGCCCATGTACGTATAGTTGTCCCGGATTCCAGTCTGTCACTTTGAAAATCAACCCTCTCAACAAGGCTTTGCGATCTGCGACGGTCCCTTGACTTGTCAGACATTAGTAATACGGAGTTCTCCGGGCAACCCATCTTGCAGCCTGGTCCACGATCAAAGTTACCCAGGATGTGAGCACCGTTGAAAGGCGAAAGATGGGGTGGGCGTGGCCCATTGGACCGTTCTCGCCCTCAGATAACGCTAAATGTCCCATTCGGAGAATAAACCGATATTCAGATACGATTGGCGCTACTTTTAGTCGGGTTGGAGATGGCCGATTGTCGGTCGCGCTACGCAGCACGGTGTGTCTCCTCGAATGCTGCGCAATAAATTACCCAAGTCCTACTTTCCGTTCCTGAGCAGCATTTAATTATCAGATATTTAGAAGAGGGGGAGGGCAAATAAGACAGGTATACCATTTACATCCATCCTTTGATCGATGATATTTCATCTTCCCTGGATTCACATCCAGATTCGCAATACGATTCGGTGCTAAATATCTCCGGAGTAATCGCGCCGTTGATTCGGCAAGTTAGCACTGACCAATGTACGGAGATTGTACAGTTCAAGATCGACATGTCGCACAATCGATACTCCATACTCCATAGGGAGTACGGACTTCGGCAGACAGATCGATAGATAGACAGGAAGATAGCAGATAGACTTGAGGAGGTTGGCGGTCGAATCTCGATCGATAAGCACTACCTGGGGGCCTCCTCTTCTACCGGAAGACTGCAGGCGAACGATCGAGTCCTAAAAGGAATCCTGGGTTACACATACGCACGCCAGCGCATCCGAAAGACAGGTCGACCCTGTCCCTGTCCTTGCAGCCTTCACAGCATTCGTGAACCCGGAAACCGGATCACAAGCCAGGCTCATGATCAGGGAGCAGGGGGGATGGCATCGGAAGAGGTCAACCCCTGCAGAATACTCCGTACTTGGTCCGAGTCGTCAAGGTCAAGACGTCAAGAGCCACACAGCGGCCCTTGCAGCGGATTCTTGCCGCGTCCCCCGTGTGTCATCCATCCGTCGGATATTTTCCCGAGCATCTTCTTGCATCCGTGACCGGAGAAAAAAGATAGTATATTTATTCTACTGTTTGGGACACTTTAGGCCGGGCCGTTCCGAATTCCCTGCGTCCGCTATGACTACAGAGTAGTCCATGTTCGATCTCAAAGTCTGTACGACAAGTATATTACAAGGTAAGTTAAAATGTATATGAAGCAGTACTTAGCCAGCAGTAGGATCGGAATCGATGGCCGTCATTGTCATGATACCGCGTATGCAGAAGGTGGAGAAGAAGAAAAGCAAGGGGCTACAAATATGTATATAGATCGACTGCTTGGCGCGTGTGGAACGTTAGAGGACGTTTGGCAAGCAGAATAACAGGCAGGAGGCGCACAAGGAAGGGGGAAAAAAGGGAAAATTACCAGATCACAGCATAAACACTGCTCAATTCAAGCAAGATCGTATGTACATACCAAAAAAAGGTAATATCAAGAAACATGGATGGAACTTGAATCCAGGGCCTAGATCCCGATCGGATCCCGATGACGCCGCCTTGACCGCCTTCCGGCAGAATATAAGTTTCATGTGGTGATTGATGCTCTTACCTTAGTCCGTCCCCTCCTCCGAGTCCAAGTTCCAACTCCACTCGACCTGTCGGAGACAAAACCGAAAACTTCTTTTTCTCCTCCTTCTCCGGACCGGACGAAAGGGACAACGTCAGTAAGTCAAAGTCTCAAATCAATATTAATAAGACTAGAAAGTCCTTCGCGACAGCAGGGCGGGGAAACGACGGAGCTCGTGGATTTTCATGATAATCCACAGATCACCATGTGGGTTTGCTGTCTGATCGACGACATGGCCAGGCCATGTGCCCCTGCCCTGAAGCAAACAAAGTGGACCGGCGGTTTTGGCCACGCGGGTTTCGTTCAATCGGCAAGTGGGGAGGAGGGGGTGGTTGTTGAGATGCAGGTTCCGTAACCCGTTACAAACGTGAGGCAGAGGTAAAACGACGTAGCGAACGACCGAAGGAATAATAGGCCTTCGAGGATGTGGGATCTACTACTACCTGTCCAGGTAAGATACGAAGATAGGTACCTGAGGAAGGTAGGTAGGAAGGTACAGTACATACCTAGGTAGGCATGTGTTGATATGGGTGGACCGGCCATGTCGTTCTACGGGTGCGTGCTTCTTCTCTTCTTGCTTTTTATGCTGTCAACTCGAGTATAGTGGTTATGTTTATTCCAAATACTCGTGACTCCGTAGGATGTACATACTCAGTGCCTATGTATATGTTGTGATCCTGGGTACATGTACAGTATGTACATGTACATTACATCTACACAAGCACAGTCCATGAGTCCAGCATAGAAGATCTGGACAAACACTACTGTACAACATATCAGGTGCCTCCGATGCATCCTTCTGAACTATGTACTACACCAAGTATGCATTATGATTACTGCTTGACATCATGTACCATGTACCTACTGTACATAGGCCGAAACTGCAATTCCAGTTCTGGCTTCGGTCACGACGACAACATCCCCTTAGAAGTGTGAGTTCATGTACCTAGAGGATGGGTATGAGTATGGATATGGATATGAGCTTACGTAGGTACATGTACCTATGCGGACTGTACGGAATACATGATGGGGTACAGTACATGCTTAGCTACCTAGGAAACCTACATACCCACCCGCACAGTCTGGAGATTTCTCGGCCGTTTTGCGCGTGACTAAGCAATTAGAAATCAATGAATCAGTCAATCACCATGTAGTGAGGGACTGGTGGATACACACTTAATTCATGCTTGCTGAACAGGACCAAACCTCAATCCGGATAGGATGGTTCAAATGCTTACTCCAGATACAGAAGCAAGAATAGGAGGTAGCATAAGCATCTGCTGCAATGGCAGCTATCAAAACTAGTAGAGAGCGTATTTTGTTTTGGTGTGCATGATAATTACTATTAGACATCAGAGTTACCATTATCGATATATACCTATAGTACAGTATTATATAGGCTCTCCTCCTATTTTTTTGACGCGTGGGGGCGAAACTATCGATTAGAACGCGAAAAACATCAGCAGAGCAAAAGAAATGCGTTTCGGAACATTTTCGATCTATTATTAAGCATGAGAGCGCTCATAGCAATGCTAGAGTACTCCATAGCATTGCAGTATGTCCTATATTTGACACGTTGGGACGGACTATCGATACGTGAACTCGCACAAGATACTTGATTGTCGATAGGGGGGCCAACTCAGGGGCATTTCATACTCCGGAATCGAGATCCTATGTCCTGCAAAGAGCTTGGGGCGCTCTACGAGCTCTACACGGCGTATGGCCATGCATCGTCGCTCTCTCACCGCTGACGGAGGCGGGGTAACAAGCAACCCCCTGCATCGATCCCAGCCACATATAGATACAATTCGTCGGATACTCTCCGAGACCCTACTATACCTTATTGTGCAGCTATGTACGCAGGACGCCGATGGTATGTGCCGAGGCTGAGTTTCTGCAGCACTTTTTTTTGATCCCGACGAGCATGTGTCTCCGGCACTGGGACCGTTCTCCAGGGGTAAGTGCAGACATAGCAGTGACTGGACTCCTGCAAGATGAGTGTAGCTCGCTAGTCTGAATACTTACTTGCCGACCGCCACAGCTGAGAGAAAGAAAGAGAAGGAAAGAGAAGGCGAAACTACGGAGTAAAACAAAGAAAGGCTGGAATCCTTGAGCTATGCAGCCAATGAATGACCTGCATATCCGCGTCGGGGGCGAGTTTTTTCTATGCAGCCCATTTCAAAAATAAGCAGCTAGGCCTGCACCTGTCACATCGTTTAGCTTCAGCGCTAGATCAACGAAACGTTATTTGTCTGCATTCTCCCAGGACTTCTCGATCCAGTCAGAGACTGTATACACTCCGTGATGTGTAGAGGGCGGAGCGCCTGCCTACTACCATGTACAGTACTTACTTGCATATGTAGCGTCCCCATGTCCATGCCATGAGACGAATCTGCAACCGTCGATTGCTAGTCACGTCGTGACTAGCGTTTCTTTTTCTTCTCTTTTTGTTCATGAAGATAGACTTTGATAGCCCTAACTGCCTAACTTAGTACCTGACAGACCCAGGCCGTCTCCATTCTTCTACCGTTTGAGAACCTTCAGTATCTCCCTAAGTGTTTGAGCTTTGTGCGAGTCATACTGTTACTATCAGCTCTACCTTTGTCTGATAGTGCCTTTTCTTTTCTTCTAACTGCGTACGGAGTACCTTCGCAACCTGCCTAGGTACGGTAGGTACTATCCTGATTCCGGTCGATCAACTGATTGATCTGCTGTGCAGACGCAGCACTTTGTTTGTGTCACATATAGGTTCTCACGACCTCAGGCCCTCAGTTCGGCGGTGAGGAGAAAGAAAAAGCAAAAGTGAGTGAGGCTTAATTGATTGGTACTCCATTCCCTTCCCCTGCCACCCTGATACTGAAACCACGACATACACGGTTACTCCGTACAGGGTATTGTCACGACCAATCTGCAGTCTCGCATCTGATATGCAGAATCTCTCGTGCTAGTTGGCGGGAATGTAGGCCTGAGGCGCATTGGAATAGAGTAGGTAGCTGTCCTGTAAAAAGCAAGTTTTGTGTCTCTGTTGGGCGAATTGTTCGAGCCTTGTGGGATTGATTGTGGATGAGGCAGTAGTGTTCTGATATTGTAACATTTTTTTTTCAAACTTCTCAAGTTAGATGAAAAGGGAAGAGGGTGATATATATGCCGTTGGGTGCTTGAGGAGGCTGAGGGTCACAACCAACAAGTACGCGTAGTACAGTACCACTACTAGCAAAGTCAGTCCATTCCCTCACTTGGGACTCTTTGGATTTTGTTTAACTCGTTTCAATGGTGATGGGACCTAAAATAAATGCTCATTTGCAAGTTTATCGAGGTACTGTACAGTACATACATGCTAACTCTTAGAGAGGATTGAAGTACAAATATCCATACATGCACACAAGTAGTCTTGGCCGAATTTGTGAAATGACATAGTACCTATGTAGGTAGGCCACATGAAAGGATAGACCATGGAGATATGTACATACTTGTGTAAAACTATATGACTTCACCATGGTTAGCTGTTGGACAAAGAAAAGCAACGCTACCTATTTGCCTTTGCAAGTTTCCGACCTTCATATTCCAACATTAGCTGCCGTCGTATGGCTAAAGGACTCCAATATATAAGAAGGAGCAACCAACTTCTAGCCATTACTGAGGTTCAGAACTTGTTACAAAGGTGTGAGTGACTCGGTCAGAGTTAATTTTATTGGAAAAACACATCGGATTTTTTTTTCATCACATACAGAAATACATCAGCAAAGAAAGGATTCAAAGATGTATCTTAGATACATGAGATGTCAAAACGAAAGAGAAAAGAAATCTAGTAAATTTCCCTCTCTGTCTTCCTCATAAATCTGTCCTTTCGTTGGAGACCTCAAGTTATTAAATTTGTTGGTTGAGATGCTAAAAATGTTAAAGGAGCATAGATAGAGAAATCTCATAATCATTCTAGTATCTATTCTAACAGTCTACCATCCTGGGGATTTAAAGTCCAATTTATTTTCCCTTCCTTCATCATGTCTTGATCTCAGTGTCCGCCAGCGAACACCCGAATATCAAGACCTACTCAGACACTCCATAAAGCTAACCAGGCTCCACCCTCCGAGTCTCGTTTCGGACTCCTCTGACAGCTACTTAGGACCTACCACGGATGCCACTTTAACGCGGAGTTGCCAGAATCCTTTCCCATTCTTGCGGATTGATCCGGTTCAAGTACGCCACGGCCTCGTTCACATGATCCGGGAATTGCGACAACCTCATCTGATGGACAGCAGTTACTACTGCATCTTCGGTCCTTGGAGGAACCTCCACGTCTACCTCGAACGCGAAGAAAGCCGCTGTCGCGAGGCCATGCTCGCTCACCTGTCCGTTGTCATCCAATGTGTAGGCAATGATCAATTGTTGCAGCCGCCGTGGCACGCGATCCAGGGGGATGAAGACCCTGGTGCTGATGAGTCGGTCGTCAGTGGAGGTGAGGTACGTGAATTGGCCTTCTGATGACGATGGATTGTCGTTCGGGAGACGTCCTCCTGACGATGATGAATTACTTTGGAGGAGTCGGTTGCCGTTGGAGATGCCGTTCGTGAGTCGGCCTCCTGATGATGAATTGCCGTTCTGGAGATGGCCTGATGAACATGATGAATTAGTTCAAGTTTTTTTTATAAGGTCAGTTTCAGTAGGTAATACATACTCATGATTTTTTTGTATTGTATTAAGGACTTTGGTCGAGCTATTGAGTGACGGTTTCCCTATGCTGAAAGTAAGCAAGTTACATGACTGCCAATATGAGTAGTCACCGTGGACTTCCTCAAGTATACATAAATGCTAGCTTCTATATATAAACCTGGAAGATGGGGACAAAGGGTCAAATAGGCAGAAGAACTGGACTTACCTCTCAATCCAACAAGCGACGAACGTGGATGCCTTGAGGTTGCGTATTGCGTACGAAGCCTGCTTCGACAGAGAATGTTTGAAGAACTGGGACTTCTTGAAGACGGTATACAGAGGAAAGATGGGAAAGACATCGAGGCATTGGCAACGGAGCAGATATTTATACCCCTACAGTGGTCGAATCCAATCCATTACACTGACAGACTGAGTTCAATTGCCATATCCTTTCATCAGCTACAGAAAAATTTTTGTCATCGTAATTAGAGCCACTCGCGGCTTTCTCTGACCTCTCACCAGATCTCAGGATCTTGGCCTTCAAAGGTTCTTTGAGGAGCAAGTCGCTCTGTATTGAATGAAGAGGTCTCAGATTATCCATTGAGCACTACCCACATAGGTCCGCCACAGGGTCTTATATGCCGAATTCGTTGACTTGGTCAGTTCTGTCAAAGAGATATACCGATCGATTCTTTGATCAGGGCTGTTTTGGGGTCTCGAGTGGCGGTAAGCCCTATGATGAAGGTCAAAGAATTAGCGAAGAATTCTGGAAAAATCTGAGGCAGGTCAACGGAGGGTATCACATGTAAATTATGGCCTTGGCTACACTTCTTCACCACTCTCTATACCGTTGTTCTAGGCGATTAGATTAATATAAATAGCTCGGTTCATCCTGAAGTCCTAAATTCACACTGATCGTATTGTCCTTCACATTGCTCCATGATATAGCAGCCGCCTCCAGAATATGTCCATACTTAATAGACGAGTATACCACCGGTGCCCAGAAAGACAGCATCGCCCGCTCATATCTCTCAATGAAACGGAAGAAACTTCCGGGATTGGAGCCGGCATACTTAGAACCATGGTGAAGTGACTCTGTCAGGAACCGTGCATTGAAGTGTATTCTTCCTTCTCACCGAAGCTTTGTATTTAACTAGTTAAAAAAGAGTCAAGGTCAAGCGTTTGGTAGGCTGAAGGATAAGCGTGCTTCAGGTCTTCAGTGGAAAAAGATGGGCACGTCTTTTGACACTAAATCATGGGTGTTGAAAAGGGGGACTTGTGTTGAGGTCAACACCATATATCAATATCAATATACAGTACAATTACTTACTGTTGCTAGTTTGCCTGTAAAGTACCAAACATGTATTTCTTTGTCTTTAATATTCCAACGTGAAGCAAACCACATGCTGATGCTCATCTATGGTTGGTGCAACTGCCGGAGCCCGACAAACACCAGAGAGCATATCCCTTGCGAAAAGCACTATATGTCTTTATCCGTTGATTGATTGGCTATCGAAATTCTTGAGAAAGAGAAGCCAGGGGCAAACAGACAGTAGCGGTCTGAGAAATTTTCCAGATGGCTCAACTTGCGGAGCCAAGAATTGTGACTGTCCTCTGACAACAAATAGAATACCACAGGATGCACTGTACCAAGGAACTATGACAAAGTTGCAAGTCAGTCTCTGTATTAGCAGCCAGCATTGGTCAGGGAGCAAAAATTCCCACCACCCTGTCTAGGCCTGATGAGAGAAGTAGATATAGCTCTTCTCTGCATCATCGACATTAGGTGTGCTGCTCAAACTCTGGTGAGAGGGAATAGCAAAAAAAAAAAAAAAAAAAAAAAAAAAAAAAAAAAAAAACGAGCTGGCAGTTCGGTTAGTACAGAATGCGATAATATGCCTTGTAGTGACTTAGTAAAGTTTAAACTTGGACAGAAAGGCGGCTGTGCAATACAACGTTCTCCCAAATACGAGGCAACAAAGTTAGTATTACTCCAGACAAGAGGAGATGCATAACCAAGCCACTTTGCCGCAGGAGTATTGATGGGAGATATCATAAAACCCCCAGAAAAAGGTATCATTGAAAGGTCCTGTTGCGATTATGGCCTGAAACCTCGGGAGACCAAGTTTTTTTTTCCGCACAAGGCGCAGAAACGCATGTAGTAATGGAACGAATGGATGACGATAGTGAAATTGTGGGATCCTATGCGTTGAGACTGTATACTTTAATATCGCACCCAGGAAATGCGCAGCATTAGTGCACACTGCGATCCGAAAATGAAAACATGAAACTCGGAAACGTAATCAACCCTAACATATTTGTGTTCATATCCAACTGCGTCGTAAGCGGTGCCACCGATTAGCAATGAGTTATTGAGCAGCAAGAATGATCGCTGGGCATGTCTCGGAGATAATACCCGTAGAGGGATCCGTAGCTATCCCCATTCGAAAGCTTGGTAAGAGGCTTTGGTGTATGCGCCCACGTCTTGGTATGAATCTGATCACGCAGTCAACCAGGCGTAGCAATGGCGTTGCCCATATTCCGCTAGACAAGTAGGAGACAAACTGATAGAAACAGTGACAAAGCTGTATCCGTTGGGGGGCGGAGCATAAGCAAGCAGGACAGAGCCGGGTAAGACAGCCAGGCGGCAGCGAAGCATTGACCGCATCCGCTGTTGCCGAGAAAGCTGGCTGGTAGACTAGGTACTGAGCCTCATCATCCTCTGGATAGAGATATGGGGGAACATCGCCATGGTAGCAGATGATTTGAGACGGGTGACCTGCTTATGGGTTGGTTGTCTAAGACGATCCGGAGACGTGGCATCCTCCTGCAGCGGATAAGCCCTGACAAGGCTGTGTGTACGGAGCACATCCTCGATGGTCCGTCAATAGTGGATTGCACAGCAGCCGCGAGGCTCAGGAGAAGGACGTGGAGGATCGCTGCGATCAACGGGGGATCCGTCACAGCGAGGACCGGTCTGGAATCCGTGAGCAGCCCGGATGCGTTCTCCTGTGGCTTTGCAGCCGCTAGTCGCGCGCGTCCAACGATGAAGCCACAATAGACGTGCTGCTGACACGATAGAGGTGTTGGAGCGCGTGTGTTTGACAGCCGAAGGCCGTGGAAGAGTCTGCGGAGAGACGAGGTGGATGCGTTGCTGCTGCGCCATCCCAATCGGCGTCATGCGACGGAGACGGACGTTGCTGCAGGAGACCCCGGCATCCCTGCCCGCCCAGGTCGTATTTAGGCCTGCTCTGCTCTCGGAGATTCGACCGTAGCACTCTTCACAAGCTCAGCAAGTGGAAGCATCTTCCTCAATCGGCCTCTTCTTTTCACCCAGGCCGTGAACATCTCTCCTCTTCGACTCTTCGCTATCTTCCTGCCTGTTGCGGTAACCGGCCGGAGCTTTGGGTAGCTCACTCCGCACACATCTCCCGACGTCCACCTTTCTTCTAACAACATCAATCACCTCTTCCACACCCAACGGCCGTCAGAATGGCTGAAACAACATCCTCACCACCGCGCTCGGCGTCTTCGTCGCCTTCCTCTAGCACCAGCCGCTCATCTCGCTCACGACCTTCACTAACGCTCGACCTTTCCAACCTCCCACCGCCTCCTCAGCCATCTCCGCCCTCGAATACGCTCCTGATCACTGATCTGCACGATCTCTTCCTCTTTCAGCCCTCATCTCTGGCCACCATCCGATCCCAGATCACGGACATCGCACCGCTCAACTCCTTCTCGCCGCTGCCGTCCCTGCGACGGATTGTCTGCTCCTTTCACTCGACCGACGACGCGACCCGGGTCCGCCAGGCGCTGGATGGCACGGCAATCCTGGGCCGAAGTGTGCGCGCACGGATCTACTTTGGAGAGCACACGCCCATCTTGGACACGGAGGAGGCACGGAAACCGAAGCTGCTCGAGGCGCCGCATTCGCAGAAGCTGTTCTTCATCAGCCCGCCCCCCAGCCCTCCGCATGGATGGGTGCTGCGCAACGAGGATCCGCCCAACAAGGAGGTTCACGCGAGCGATCTGGCCGAGGCGCTGGCCAAGTTGAAGACGGAGCAGTCCCGGAGGGAGAAGGAAGGGGACCCCGATACGCCCGTGTCGGTCTCCTCTGACAAGAGGACGGGCGGCTGGCATTCGAGACAGCAGAGCAGAGGCAGCACGATTATCTACAATCCCGAAGACCACGGTGGCAGCCCGAACCTGCCTGCTGTGACGGTCGAGGATATGAGCGCCGACCCGGACGGTTCAGACGTCGAAATGAGTCCTATCGACATCCCCAAGAGGGTCCTTCGCACGGCACGTCCGCCGGTGGAGCTGATGAACGATCAATGACGGAGTCCTGTCGATATTGACTCAAAAATTTTCTCCATTGCCTAATTGTTTTCCTCTTGTCCATTATTCTCATGCTCTCCGCGTTAGAGCGTTGATATTCGTTGCATGCATGCTTAAGGTTGTGATGTCATATGATCCACAGGATCGGTCGGTTCAGTATCGGATTTCCATACAGACGTTTACGGGATGGACCCGGGAGAAGAAGTGAACGCATGATGGTAGGCGTTTGAGGGTCGGGTGTGTCTTGTGTTTTATTGTTCTGCTCTGAGGTCTCGTGTTTCGTAAAGCTTCTTATTGTGGATACATGAATAGAAGCTCTATCAATTCAATATAACTTTCCAAAACGGGTCTTGAAATCCTAGCAGTCTGTCTTTCTTTTCGACTTTCTGAACACCCAGTAAGCTGCAGCACAGCAGGAATAGACGGAGACTCCGGTGTTCAGCTCTCCACACCATCATTGGCGTCTTCCTGAGCAACTAAGCTACTTCCCTTGGCAGCGAGAAACAATTATCTACTTGCTTATCCACCATCCCTTGGAACGGTCCTTGCTAGTCAGGGAAGTCCAACAGAAACAGATGATCTTATCATATATGATAGGGATCCGCAAAGTAGTACATACATACATGTACCCGTGGCTGCTATCAATCAATGGCGGCCCTAGCAGAAAGATTTCCTTTTGCTGTATGTGCTTTCTAAGAGTGTGAGATTCCCCATTACAGTTGTTTACCTTCAAGGTATATACTGCATAGGCGCCAACTCAGCTACTGTATAAGCCCACCAGGATGCACGCCTATGTATTCACTCCACAATTTCCCTCCCCCCCCCCCCCCCTCTGCATACTAGAATATATTTGACATTAGCACCTGCTTATTGTCGTTACTAGATATTACTAGAGTTCAGAGTTCGACCCTGGCAAGTTACAGTCAAAGGGTAGTTTCGAAGTCATATACTCCTGTTCCAAAAGCGTTTTTTTTTTTCATCAGGTAGTACCGTACGATTTTCAATCCAAGATAACACGTACTTACTTGACTGCTTTTCCTATACCGAGTAGAGTGTTATTGACAGGTATTGGTGTTCGGCCCCTACATGCTGTACACGAAGTCAGTCCAGTACAACAATACAGTAAGACCAGCGAAGTACGTGGCTTGGGCTGAGAGGCTTATTTGGAGAATGGGTTTGTTTACATGTGCATTCTCAACTAGTGATTTCTGGCCAGTAGCCAGGCACCTGGGTACCTAGCCGGGCTTGGTGAGGTGGATATCATACTGGACATATCATATCATTGACTGTCTTGGAATATTCGAGCACCCCTGGGCCTTTTCCTAGGGCATCCGAATTTTATGACCTTTGTCATGGATTCGTCGAAAGAAAGCCATTGTGGCGGGTGATAATAGCAGTATAGCACGTTGTCCGAAGTGGATATTATGAGTGGGATCTGTATGAAGGAAAGGACCAGCATCACATCTGATCGTCACATAGATCAATTCAACCAATCTTGAGGACCGGACGGGACACTCGAAACGAGATTCTCCCCGCTACTATGAATGAGTTCGAACTTTCCACAAAGCACTAAGATTGATCACACAGATTCTGTGTGGAAAACAGGTTACTATAATATAGTTCTCACATAGCTGATTGTATAGGTGCAACAAAGCCCAGCACTGTAGTTCCCACAGTTCTGCCTTGAAATACAAGCCATGTTGATCAGAGAGGATGACTGATGAAAACGTACTCAGATGCAGGTTTTTCTCTCGATAATTGTCCCCTTGCATGCAAGCTGAGGTGCCCAGAGAACCAACATCCCAGCCCAGCGGAAGCAACGCAAATCTGTCCTGACTGAGTGACACCTGTAGGTGGCTGGCCGATGCTGTTAAAATGCGTTCGCAGTTCGCAGTAAGTATCTGCAAGAGCGGCTGCATGCTGTAGATCAGATGTCGTCCCGGCAGACTGGGCCGGCGCGGGCAGTCAGCCGTCTGCTGCGGCCGAGTCGGCATGCAGCAAGGATCTTCCCAGCTTGAGGAGACCCAAAGCTCAGCCTTAACTGCACTACAGCATAGGATTTCTTACAGCTATGTGTTCTCCCAAGCAGCTCATTAGCTGGGTATGGCTGTCTTTACAGATTTCCAGCTTCTGTGTGATTCGAAGGCTACCTGCCACTCCTGGAGACCTCCGTAAGGGGCACTGCTGGATGGCATCAGGCTCCGTTCATGCTCTTGTGGAGATTGCCTGAAGTTTGGCGTACGGAGTGTGATGTTACGCTTCCTTCAGCATTGCAGTCGAGAAGCTCACTTGATAGACTTACTAGTGGATGATGATATGCACGGCTGGTCATCTGTCATGAGGATACCTACCTACCGACACATCGCCATTCTCCGTGATCCCAGATTTTTATCTAATCCTTTTACCTCGAGCTGCAGTTACTGAACTTGAGGATGTAGCATGAATCCAGCTGATCTGCAACTAATGTCCCAAGGGACGCGGGGAAGTGGATTGAGCTAACGCAAGTCTCCATTTTCTATAGATCCTTTGTCAGACAGCCAAAATACCAGTATTGACTGCAACTAGTGGCCTTTGCCTCTTTTTTTGTAGTCGAGCGGTATTTTTCGGTCAACATCTTTTCAGAGATACGGATCATCTGATTCATCTCAGAACACACATCTAGCAAGCCCGCAAGGATGAGTTAGATACTACGCTCGACCTGCTTCAATGCGTAATGATATCCTGCCACAAAGGACGACGGTATTAATGTGAGCCAGGAGGCCTCTTGCATCGGTAGCACTTACCAAGACGAGGAGACCATTGACACGATACCTCAACGCACAATGAGCCTGGTGTTCTACGTGCGATTGACAATATCTCTCAATTTGAGACCACGCAAGGCGCGAACAGCTGAGCCAGCTCAAGATGTCCGACCTGAGAAGCATAAATACCACCTCATCGCCCGTCCGGAGACCTGGCTTTCACGTACATCGTTGACCAGAAGGCTAAGAAGGGTGATTGCTACCTCAAGGTGTAGGGCACAAGTACTTCTGGAACAAGCAAAGTGGCCGGGGAAGCTGCTGTTCCGACACCTCGACCAGCTTCGATGGCAGCCAATGTGTCCCATCACCAGAGCCCGACCCATCTGATGGTTGCGATTGCAAGAAAGACGACCCGAAAAAGAAGAAGGACATGCCCTGTCCCTCTGAGAAGAGAGGTCCTTCGCCCAGCGGGGACCACCTGGGCCTTCGGTACGGCCATTGCTACCGCTTCACGAACAAGAAGAAGGGCCAGGCTCTGTCTAGGAGGCGCGGCGGAAACGACTTAGGTACCTCATAGGCGGCAACTTCGACGGCCTAGATCTACCACTTCAAGGTCTGCAAGAGCACCACCGACTGCAGCAAGGAAGGGGGCTAGCTACGTCACGTCCAAGGACAACTTCCGTTCGGCGCATTCAACAACCCGACTCCAGCCAGCAAGGCTCCAAACGGCCACATGGAATTCAGGACCAACCCGGCAGACGCAGCGACCTTCAAGGCCTGCCCGCTGTGCCTGGACGACGGCTGTGGCATCTCTGCCTGGCGAGCGGTGACAACGGATGGCCCGGTCTGGGAGAGATCTGCCCTGCGCAGACTCCCGGGATTGGCCAATACGTCAACCCCAATTCCTGCCTTCCGGTCACCGTCGAGGAGGTTCCTTGTCTGGAGGAGCAGTTCGTGGGAGTGGTAGGAGAAATAAGCGTGAAGAGCAACATCAGGAGTTGTTGGGATTGCGTTCCGCTGCAGGTGGGAGGAAGAAGACGGTGTTGTCGAAGGCGCCTGAGCGTTGGTTTGTTCCTTTTTTTGGTCCTCAGAGTCCGTCTTTCTTACTCTACTACGTTCCGGAAGCGAAACTCAAGTTGTCCTGTTTGTGACTGAGTAGATATTTTGGGGACCATGTACCCAAACTAAAATGCTTATCTATCCACCCTACCTTACCCTGTCCTGCCCTGCCCTGCCTACTTTAACTACTAAGTAAATTTCAGGCTTGCTGTCTGTCTGTCTGTTGGAGTCTGCAGGGTCGAAAACATGTGAGACCAACTGGAGACATCATTGCCTCCTTTTTGTGTGTCCAAGTTCAACAATGTTGTCTTATATATACATTTATTGGCATGTATACCCAGAATTTACCTATATATACAGCACAAATATGGAAAGAAAAAAAAGAAAAAAAAAGTACATGTTCCACTTACTGTAGTCTGTAGAGAACAAAACTTCTAACTTTCGAAACTCATCCAATAGCAATCGATTATGACAAAGTTGATCAACCAGGTCCTGATGCCAATAAGATCAACCTCAAAAAAAAATCAAGATCACCAGCGAGCATGATGCAAGATACAGGACACAGATAGCTAGGCAGCTAGGTCGGCTGCGCTACTAGGTAGTAGGGGCTGGGCCACTTTCTACTGGCGAGGTTACGGCCCAGACAAGGCATATATATATATATATATCTTGGCTTCGAGAAGAGAGAGAGAACAGTTTTAGGCGAGTATGTCCTCCATCATTAACCCATACTTTAAATGACTGGATGGATGGATAGTGCGTTTGGGATAAGTACCAGTACGGCAAGCGCTTTCTTTCTTCTGCCCGCCGAAAGAAAGTGGAGGGAGTGAGGGAGGGAGGGACCTACCCTACCTTTATTTAGGCCCTGGATGGAGACTTCTCCTGCCTCAGGGCGCTCAGCTCCAGTTGCCTGCCTTGCCCCATTATTATTATTATTATTGTTATTATTATTACATCAAGTGAAGTAAGTAAATGAAGTTGACCTGTCTCGCTCTTTCTTTCTCTCTCTCTTTTTCTTGCTGCACCAAATTTCCATTGCAATTGCAATTGCAATAGACTGTACGGTACTGTACGAATTGCTGAAGAATGTATCTGTACTCCTCCTACTTGGCTACCTAACCTTGTGGATAGATACATCTAGTAGAGTTCAGGCAGGGACAGTACTACCTGGACCGGCAGCAGTCCAGCCCTGTCACATGTCACATGCACTTTTTTAAGCATGTTTCGGCATGCATGGTATCTCTACTTCTCTGCTTTTCTATATGAGAATTTTTCCGTCCGTGTTTCACTGTCATGTGTCACCCCATCATTTTGACCCCTTTAACCCCTTCAGCTCCTACTATTCGACGCGCCATTAGACCCTTCGGCTCCTACTATTTGACATGCCATTAGACCTCTTTGGCTCCTGTCAATATGTGCAAGAGTTGCCTTCTCAGTTCTTCTTGCAAGTCTTTTAGAGAAATCACTGAATATTGTAAGGGTGCTTAATGCTTTTCTCACCAGAGAGTTGAGCTATGGGCGTGTAGGGCAGTGGAGGAAGCACAGGTAGAGGGAATTTATTCTGCTATCTGAATGAATTGTGTTGAACAGTGATGTGTAGGATGCTATTTTTTTCCCTCCTGGTCATGTTGGATGACCAGGTGCGCGTCTTCAGGGTACACTGCGGCTTGGCAGCGGAGGCAGGGGGAATAGATAATAGATAAGATATGGGCAATGATTAATTAGATATATAGATCTAGGTTTCCCATTAATCCTAGACTGCACTATTGCTCTGGATGTAGTCAACTTCATCAAGCTATGCAATTTGGTTTCTTTTAAAGCTGCAAGATCTGCTGCAACCACTATAAGAAAAGATCTGATGATATTGATCATGAGGTTGACCATAGGGTTGATCATGAATGATTAATAAGATATTAAAGGACTGGATGCAAAGGGCAGGTGAGGAGGAAATTAAGACTAGGAATTGGGCAATAAAAGGGACGGCCACCACTTGCCTGTCATAAGCAGGAGCCTCTAACTGTTAATGATTATTTAGAGGAAGGGAGATCTATGGAGTATAAAGCTATATGGATTCAACATTAAAAGGATAGGCAGGACCGAGCTAGAAGGAAGGGAATAAAATAGTTATAAAAGTAGTCATAATTGCCCTCTTTGAGCTGCTGAGTGAAGCAAGGGATTTCATTAGGACTCTAGGACTGCCATTAGACATGTCATTCAACTAGAATCTAGATGAGTCAGGCCTATTTAAATGGCAGATAAAGTCTGCGCGAGCGCCGAAGGCGCGAAGCCCCCACTTTGGGGACCATGATGATGGTGGTGGTGGTGGTGGTGGTGGTGAGGGTGCAAGTCCAAGCTGTCCCAGCAGCTTGAGATTAATATAGATTAATCCAATAGATCCATGGACTGTGATCGTTATGACCCTTTGAGCCTCCGAGCGAAGTGAGGGGTCAACGGCTCGTATACTATACTAAAAAAGGAGTCTGGGCATCGTCAGTGGCGACATGCATGCTACTTTAAATAGAAAATAGAAAGATGGGGCTACATAGACAATCACTAAAAGAACTGGACCGTACTCAAGTTACGATAGTCTTCTTGCAAAGCTGTAACATTGCATCTATCAAGTGATAGTCTGCCGCTCTTTTGGTGAGGATTTCCAGATAGCTGAATCTACTGTCTAATGAGAAGATCTCACTTGTAGTGCTATCAGGTTAAATTATCGAATAGATGCGATGCACACAGTAATTAGATAGTAGTGGCTTTTTAATTCATCGCGATTCAACGAGCCTAGTCGAATAGCACCACAGCCGTAGTCTTCACAAGCTCTGGTCCCAAGACCGCTGCGAGTTCGCCAACGATTCCCTTGACGGACTGTGGGTTGTGAAGGTCGGCCTTTTCCCACCCGACAAGGTCCTAAAGTGGAGATTGTCAGTCGCGTGAGGAGAGGTAGAATTCACCAGAGATCGAGTACACTGGAAGATATGAAGAGGGTTCGAGGATATTACTTACCGTCATATGTATGAGAGTACCTTGAACCAGAAGCATCCAGTGGTCCAAGTCTAGCTTTTGCACCTCCTCCAGTGTCATGACGCCGGGCATGCGGATATCGAAGAGGGACATCTCCTCGTCGTTCATGTCCGTCATTTCCGTGTCTTGTTCTTGCTGTTCCGCTGCGCCGGCATCCTTTTGCTCCTGCTGCTTCCGATCGCGAGAGAGTGACACGTAAGGGCGCTCGTCGAGCTTCTTCAGGAATTCACCTTCGAGTGGATCCCAGGTCATGCTCTCCGGGTCTGCCCAGTCAGCATACAATCTGTCAATATGAGTCTCGGGAGCACTCCGTCTTACCCAAAACATACTGGGGTCTGTATGCGGCCTTGTATCGCATCTTCGGGCAGGAGTGGATGTAGAAACCTATGCCGTTTTTGTTAGCCGGGTTTCCATGATACCACAGATCAGTGGCTCTCGTCAACGCACCCATGTAGTAGTACTGGTAGGCCTCTTCGAGCGCGAAAGCTATCTCTCGCAACGCGCTGAGCTTGCCAAACTCAAAGGCGCTGTAATCGGGGTCATAGCTAAGATGGGTAAGCCATAAAACTCGTGCAGTGGGGGATGAATTGCATTCTTACTAGACGTAGACAGAGCTTACGCCGTGCGGCAGGAGATCCAGGACAGCGACTGCTATGAGCTTCCCGTCCAGACGATAGCATTGGTGCCAAGATCCCAGTCGTTTTTCCTTGTCGCCTTCCTTGACCGTGTATCGCTTCAATCCAGAACAGAGGAAGCGCTTGAAATCGTTGTTCTTCCATTTCTCTGCCGGCTCTTTGTGGACGGTGGTCTGATACTTGAGAAAGAGTTCATATCTGTAGAACCTGGTGAGCTAGAGTTGCGCCGTAGAATCTCGGCAAACTGACGTACTTGGCCTGTGAGATGGAATCCGTGTCCGTGATCACTTCGAACTTGTGCGCAGGTTCAAGTAGACGTTTTGTCTCCGGATCAATTGGCCTCTTGACATTCTTGTATTCGGCCTCGTGAACAGCCGTGAGCAGGTCGAAGTGCTGTTTCCGGTGCCTCTTCTCCCTGTTGCATGGGCAGTGAGCTGCCAGGTCTCCAACATAGAATACGTAGACGAAGACTTACTCTCTGGTCTTCGGGCACAGCCTTGCAGCTTTGCGCATATATTCCGGTCCGAGAACAAACTTATTCCAGCGATTGATCGCCCTTCTCTGGTCCTTTCTGGGCTTGAATTCAGTGGGATCCAGCCTGGGAAGCCGGCCGTCAGTTAAGACCTATGCGAAATCTGTGCAGGACGGGCAGAGACCCTACCTCAGCGCATAATGCGGGCAGCATGACCTTTGCAGGTTCTGCTTGTAGTATATAGTACCCGATCTGCATTTATTGGTTGTATGAGCATCACAGAGACGCCCTGTCGGTTGCCGTGGAATATGGACATACCTTCTCCAACCATGGTTGATTAGGTCTTCATAATGCTCTGGCCGGACCGAGACGGAGCTGGTGTAGTAAGAGGCACCTGCCGTGTACGGTCAGAGGCGGGCACAGGATGATGACAAGAATACCAAGCAACAAGAAATGACACAGACAAGCACTGGAAGACCCTCATAGTGTTCAACCTTGACTCAAAGGTTCCACGTAGAGGTCGTGTGCTCCCGGGGGCAGATGGTGATGACATAAGAAGGGGAGGGGGCACTGACTTCCTTTTTCGGATTTACAGTAGCCGCATGTGTTCCGCTGGTAGCCTGAGGATCGGAGTCAGCCATGCATTGTGATTGACGATGGTGTTTACCAATGGATTTCCAGGCGGTGTGAGAAAAAGGAAAACGAAAGGAAAAAAAAAAGGCGAAACAACACACAGGCGGAACGGAAGACAACGGGACAGAGCCACCAGGAGGGGTCAGGAAAGGAGGGGCAGCCTCAATGCTGTCCTCCCCTCTCGTGCCTCGCAGGCGCTGTGGGAAACGCCTAGTGGGCGCCCCGACTAAGGAGATGACCAGTAGAGCCGGCACGAGGTGGAGGAGGCCATTCCGACTGGCTGCTCAGGGCCAAGTTTTCTCTTACCCAGAGGTCGGAAGAGAGACAGCTTCCTCGCGGTTTCGATGTCGACGATGGCAGTCTGCATGGCTGCGCTGAGAGCAGGGGGTCAGACAAAGTCAACAGAGGGCAGCGGCAGGAACACAGCAGGCTGCGCGTAGGATGCCGGACGATCAAGGAGGTCAAGAGGCTGCAGTCACGGAGGACTGAAGGATCATGACGACGTGGTCTCAGGAAGCTCGCGATCACGGGAGCAGCCGAGGGCCTGCTGGAGGGGTCCTGGGATGCAGAAGAGAGAGCAAAAGACAGCAGCCAGGGAGGAAAAGAGTGATGCTTCTAGAAGAGAGAGCAGAGACAGGTGGCAGCGTGCAGGGTTATGGCCAGGTCAACAGGACGCCGTCCGGCCCAAGGCCAGATCTCGCTCTCGCTCTCGCGGTGCCTGTGCTGCGCGGCCACCACTGCGGGGTGAGATCCAGTCCTGTGGACGGTGTCTGCATCCTCTCCCACACAGACAGATCCGGTCGCTGAACTTCAGACCTCTTTGCCAACGACCGTGGTGTAGCAGCCCCGTCGTGCATCGACGGCAAGCAAGCGATGCATGTCTCTTCGGACGCGCAGTCTACAGAATATAGGTAAAATCAAAAGAAAGTGTAAAAATGTAAAAAGTCTCCGAGTCTCCTCTACCACACGTCCGCAACCGCCGCACATACCATAAGAATTCTATGCACTGATCATCGCCGATCAACGAACTGCGATCCTTGCACTCCCCACGTTTCTGGCTCTGCTGCAGTGGACCGATCCTTACGTCACGGTCTGTACGGAGGAGATGGTTGGAGACTGCTCTTGGGACGGTTTGCAGGCAGATCCGTAGTCGACTGCATCTTTAAAAGAGTCGCTGCTGCGTTGTCGCCTCTCAGCCCAATCGCTGCACAACGCAGGACGGACCGCGAGAGACACACTCTCGAGGGAACGCTGCAAACGCAGTCTACGCCGCTCCCAATCTCCACGGCTCCATCGAGTCCGTGAGTGGCATGCCCACTCCATCCGTTCGTGATCAGGCCCTTGTCTGGGTTTGCGCTTCGGGAGTCAAAGACGGATATCCCACAGGTCTTCCGCTACAGGACTAGCAACCAGTCGTTTCATGATGTGCTGATAATAATAATAATAATGGCCCCGTCAATCTCTTGATTGCCGCAAGTGGCATTGCCATGCTCTGAAGAAGGAAACATAGGAGGTCTTTGTTGACATGCAAACCTACGCTCGTTCCAGAGCAGGACCCCGCAGTACAGTGATATTCGTATCTGTGTCGGTCGCAGCTAGGACTCAAGATCGATCCTGACTGGAAGTCTGGGTACCTAATGCATGGATATACTACTGTCCTGCACATGTCCCGACGGAGATGCCTTCGTATGCCTAGTCATCCAGAGGCATCCCATTTCCGGCGAGGCCAGCGCACGGAGGGCCCCGTGCGAGCTATCTCCGACCAGATGATGGAGAGCCGGAAGGACTCGCGACCTGTGCCACGGCCACAGCTGGTTCCGTTGTACCGCATCCGTTTTTTTGTGGGCCGCCAGCGCGTTCTGGTAATCTGGTCGTCTGCTCCTCTCCGATCTCACGCGAGCGGCCGGTCGACAGCGCCCTCCCAGGATCCCGCTGCCCTCGCGACCAGGCTCGGTGAAGAAAAAAGAAACGAAGCAGCGCTTGACTCGGCTTGAGGTGGTTAGGGAGCACGGCAGCAGAGGGACTGAAAGACCGCCACCGACGGGCTCCGGGCCTGTGGGAGCCCCCCTCACTGCTCCGGCTGGAGAGACACGGCGGTTTCTGGGCAGACCGGAGGCGAGAGACGAAAAAAAAGACTAAAGAGAAAGCTGTCAGCGACTCCACTGGCAGCGCCGTGGTTAAGCCTTTGAGGCCTGGGAGATTTTGACGAGCAACCACAGGCCGGAGAGTGGCGTACCGTCTCGATACGCACGAATACCGCGGGCAGCCCGCGCCAGCGCCCGGCCTGGCGCGCCCGGATACCGTACGATACAGGCTCGCACAGCGCAGGGTCGCAAGAGTCGGCCAGAAACTTCTTGCCGGACCGCGCCGTCATATACCAAGCTGCTCTGATCCTCCCCCCAGCCCTCTCCTCCCCTTCCTCTCCGGCCCTCCTCTTGATATTCCCCCTCTAAGATGTTCCCCGTCACCCTTTCAACCTCGACCGCGACCCCGTTCGCTGCGGGACTGAACGGGAAGACCTAAGGCCTTGTCGCCAGTCCGCAGCATCCTCTCCCCCCTCGACCGCCTCGCCCTGCCTGCTATTATCCCCAAAATTACTGGCCTGAACCAGTGTTACCAACCCGCCTCGACCTCCGCCCGAGCACGGTCGCCTGGCGAAAGCTCCTTGCTCCCTTCCCTCCACGCTGCCCTGCTCCCTCCAGACCGCTAGGCGGCTGGTCGACGCGTGCCCTCCCTTTTTCTCACGGGCCCTTTTCTCTCTCGCTCTCTCTCTCGCGCGCGCATTTTTTTCTGTGTCTGTTGGTCGTTGCGGGGCGGTGTTCAATTCATACATCTCCATTGAAATACCCCTGGGTCCTGGAAGGTGCACGTCCTGGATCACCACTCGATTGATTGAAGATGGCTCAGAATCGCTCTATGGAGTCCCGCACAGGGAGGACAAATCAACGTGAGTTTAACTGACCCCAGGCACGTGTCAACCTCGCTCTTTCACCTCCGCACTCGCGGACGTGGGTGCGCGGGAAACTGCACACCGCTCCTCGATTCTACCTCCAACCGGTCCTTTTCTTAACCCTCATCATTCTCCCTTGTCCAAAACACATCTTTGTGGCGCATTCTGACAGCTCGACAATATCCGTCGAACAGGTTATGGCGCCAAAGGCGAAAGACTCGTGGCCGGTGTCGTTCCCCTCTCCGCGGATAAAACCAAAGTCCTGATGATCGAGTCTGCTGGGCCCGGAGGCTGGGTGCTCCCGAAAGGTGGTTGGGAGACCGATGAAGAAACTGCGCAGCAGGCTGCATGCCGGGAGGCATGGGAAGAAGCCGGTGTAATCTGCACTGTTCAAAGGGATCTGGGCCTGATACCAGACATGCGCCCCTCAGCGCTCGTGACCGCGCATGCGCCCAAGGCTTCATATCAGTTCTTCGAGGTCACGGTGGAGCGCGAGGAAGCTCAGTGGCCAGAGATGCACAAGCGAAAACGGCAATGGTTCCCTTATGCCCAGGCCGCATCTGCACTTATCAGCCGCCCTGAACTTCTGGAGGCGTTGAATCGCAGCTCTCTCAAGCGATAGCGATGCTGTAGCCCGGCATCTTGGGTCTTGATATTCTCCGCCTCCTTCCCATCACGGATCCTTTTGTTACGACTCGATATGACATGACCAAAAAAAGTCTTTCTGTTCTCCTCTGGATTCGGTGGTAGCGCAGTCTCATAACGTCTTGAACGTTACGTCCTCGTCGTTAAACTTAGTTGCTCAGTTCAATCGATGACGACCAGTTGACGGCTCCGCAGATGAATCCCGGACTTCTTCGCGTCCGCAATAGACCCTTCAACTTTGTCGAGATAGAAAAGTTAGAGATGCCGGGCGTGACTGAACTGCAATACATGGGAGTGTTGGAGAAGTGTCGGAGCCATATCGGATACTCTTAATCCAGGAGAGTCTGCTTTTACTAACGCATTTTCGGTTTGGTGAAGGAAATCTGCTTTATATCTATCGAACATTTATCGAGTCCCAAGGGCGATCTAATCGTCAAAACTAGGAGGCATTTTCCTTTTTTGCTATAAAAAAAGTACACGTTACCCCGTCATGGAAAATTCTCCACTTGGTCTTGCAACCTTACTAGGTGATGGGAATACCTTGACTGAGCATTTTAACCGTGGAAAACAGAAACGGTTGCTCTGGTATCCTGTCTCATGGTATCCTGTTTGACTGCATGCAGCTCTTAAAGATTTTGAATACGAAAAGTGTAGTCGTGCTCTCGAATTGTCTGATGCAGAGCAACCTTAACGTTGAACTCGCACGCCCCTTTTTGTCGAAGGTCAAATAGGGTTGTAGGCAGAGTAGATCTAGCCAACAGAGGCCACAGAGGAGTTTTTGCGTCCGTTGCATGGCAGTATGTACACGTTGCTGAATGAAATTCAGCAGTTTTGCCTGTGTGGTTGGAGGACTCTGAGGTTCCTGCGAGGTGAAGTGACCACAATGCACGTCTACAGGGGAGAGTGAAAAAGACTGCCATATAAACTCGTTGCGAGGACATGCCCGGCCTCGAGAAACCCGCTGCGTCCTCTGCGCGCCCCCGTGAGCTCCAAAATCACGGGCGCGGTGATATATGACCCGATTAGGTTAAGCGCCTCACCGTCCGGCTGGAGGCGCGGAAAGCAACTCGAACGGAACGCAAAGCTCTACAGGACAAAACCGCCAGCTCGCCCTTTGAGCAGCTCTCGAACTACCGCCACTGCTCAAAGTGAGCGCAGACATATATCTCCTTTCCTTATTTCTCTCCCGTTAATGAGCGGGAGATAATTAGTTTCTACGGTCGTTGAATTCAACGGAGGTGGCTAGGGTAGCGACTGCGCTGCCGCATCTACTACTACCTGCACATCATGGATTATGACATGGACATCGAGCCCACGGGGCCCCAGGTCACCGTGCGAGAGGTACGCATCGTCTTGTCTTTTCACTTTTCTCTTTGGAAGAGTTCTTCTATTCACATATGTTTCTGCAGGTGGAGCCCTACCGCGTCGACTTCAAACTCAGCAACGTCGACCTCGCCCTGGCCAACTCCCTCCGCCGCGCCATCCTGGCCGAGGTGCCCACGATGGCCATCGACCTCGTCGAGATCGAGAAGAACACCTCCGTCCTGCCGGACGAGTTCCTCGCGCACCGCCTGGGCCTGATCCCGCTCAACTCGAAGAACTGCGACCAGGACGTCGAGTACACGCGCGACTGCGAGTGCGAGACGCACTGCCCCCGCTGCAGCGTCACGCTGACGCTGCACGCGCGCTGCACCAACCAGGAGGTCATGCGCGTGTACGCGCGGGACCTGGTCGTGACCGGGGAGAGGGCCAACGAGTGGGTGGGCAACCCGGTCATCACGGACCCGGAGGGCAAGGGGCCCATCATCTGCAAGTTGCGACGGGGCCAGGAGCTCAAGCTCACGTGTATCGCGAAGAAGGGGATCGCGAAGGAGCATGCCAAGTGGGCGCCCACGGCGGCCGTGGGGTTCGAGTACGATCCGCACAATAACCTGCGGCATGTGGATTACTGGTACGAGGAGGATCCGGTGAAGGAGTGGTATGTAGCCAGTTTCTCCCCTCCCTGATACATGATGTATATAAGATGTTAATGTTGAAAACCAGGCCCGTCTCCCACAACGCAGCCTGGGAAACCCCCAACCCGCCCGACCAGCCCTTCGACTACGACGCCCAGCCCTCCAACTTCTACATCGACGTCGAGTCCGTCGGCAACCTCGAGCCCGACCAGATCATCCAGCAGGGCATTACCGTCCTGCAGCGCAAGCTCGCGGCCGTCATCTCCGCGCTGACGGGCGGCGAGGACCGCAACGGCATGGGCGGCGCCGGCGGCGAGGACGAGGACATGATGGGCGGCGTGCGCAGCCCGGACGGCTACGAGCCGCCCGAGGGCATCGATGGCGGATTCACAGCGTACGCGAACGGCGGGCAGAGTGCCTGGGGAGGGGCCGGCGGGACGACGCCGTACGGTGCGACGCCGTATGGGCAGAGCGGGTATGGATTCTAAAACGAAATACATAATTGCAGGGTGGAGAGTACATGGGAGACCGGCCGGAGGGCAGGCAGTATTTTGTCTTGTCTTTTTTGACCTCTATTCGAAGCATCTGGGACGGAGTTTTATGGGCGGCGACGGCGTTGGGTATTCTCGTTTGCTTTTGCTGATTCCGATCGATTGAATTAACGAATATCCGGAAATCGGGGAAAGACCAACCAATACTTCGTGTTTCGCCCCTGAGCTATTCATTTAGAGCGTGTTACTAACTAACCCTAAATATCCTTTCTCAAATGTATATGTATATGTACTGTATGTATGTATCCATGGATGTATGTACTTATGTGTCACACATAGAGGGCAGAACAAGAGCAGGACGGAGGCAGAATCGATAATACCATAATCCATTCATCAGCAACAGTAGTAGCAACTTAATGTCAATAGCTATATACATAGGTACAGTACAAATACAACATCAATAATAATAGAAATCCTCCCTTTGATTATCATCATCATCCCATCATCCCACTGGACACGCACACACATACACCCACACAGAAACCAGAGACTGAAGACAAGGCGACAAACAAACAAAAAGAGAAAGAAGAAAGTAAGGACTGATAGGCTATATAGATAGATATACCTAACATGGGGTGAACTATTGTATGTATGTATGTATGTACAGTATGTAGACCTACGCTAACTCAACTACTACTACTACTACTACTACTACTACTACTATGCCCTTGATAAATTGAGTTTGACTTGAATTCACCTGATCGTTCCCACATCGGATTCTCAAGTGCAAGTCTGTCCCCCACATAAAGAAACATGAGTATAAGAAAGACAAGCAAAGCAAAGCAAAGCAAATAGGCAAGACCCTTTTTAAAAAAAAAAAAAAAATGGCGAGCCCGGTTCCGGTTCCGGTTCTGTTCTGGTTCTGTCAACACTGTTCGGTACGCTGTGTGCTTGGATCAAGATTAGGCTGAATCATGGGGATACCTAGGTCATATAGCATATAGCGTCTAGGTATATTGTATGTACTGTACAGTGCTTGTATATATGTGTACATGTACAGTACTACTTACCCCAGCTCAGCGGTCTCTTTTTCTCTCTCTCTCTTTCTTTCTTACTTGGTTACATAGTCCTGGATTATTGCCCTGTAGGTTACTGTACATGTACATAAATGTACATACATGTAGGATGTACCATGTTACCATGTTACGTACAAGATTAGCAGGTAGCCTTTGATCCTGTACTGTAATGTACAGGTACAGTATCCCTATCTACCTACCTAATCTGCCTACTAGGTAGGTACCTGTCTATCTATCTATCTATCCATCTATCTATCTGGCCTTACTCAAGTGGAAACCTTAAAGAGTACCTTAAGTACGGAGTGCTAGTAGAGCATAGTGTAGTAGTGGTATAGTAGTAGATAAATAGATTAGATAGATTTAAGCAGATTAGATAACCAACCGACTGCAGTACCTGAGACTGAGACCGGAGGAAGGACGGCGGGCGAGCGAGCGAGCCCTGTCCTGTAAGTATCCATTGCAGGTCCAATCGACCTATATAATCTAATCTAATCTATATGGGTTAGCAGGTAAGTATAATATAATATGACTAGGTCGTGCATATCAGGGACTGCCTCTGCCTTTTTTTCCTGCCTGCCGGCTGCCATAATTCTTTATTTTTTCTCTGTCTCGACCATAGATAAACAGACATGGTAGCAGAAGTTAGGCAAGCAAGTCTAACTCGACGGCTTGGTTGGCTTGGGGGTTCTACGGTATATGTTCACTTTCCTTTCCTTTCTTTATTTTTAGTCAATTAATTTATTTGAATCAACCAAGACTTGAATAATACCTAGGTATCTTAGCTACATAATAACCTAGACAGATAAGATAGACAACCTACCTAACACACAAAACAAAACACAAGACTTCTCATTCACAACATAACACAACTGCAAAAGAACTGAACAGACTCGAAAAAAAACTAGCTACCTACCTACCTACATACATACCTAACTTAAACTAACTGACGAAAAAAAAAGACAAACCTACACTGAGGTATGGTACGACTGACTAACTGAAAGAAACAAATAAAAGAAAAAAAAACGCCGACATAGCAACCCGACCACCGATCACGCCATGCCACGCCACGCCCTTGTCACATCAATTTATCCATTGGTCTTTCCTTGCCTGCGGAAAAGAAAAAGACAGCCTTTGAAGACAAAGATAAGATAAGACAAGACACGACACGACACGACGCCAGTGACCGGACCGGACCAGGCCTGAAAAAGAACAAGAAAAAAAAAAGAAAGTCAATGAATGGAACATGCAACATGCCGCTGAACGCCACTAGAACTCCTTTCCTTTCCCAGTAATCCAACAGAAGCGGAAGCGGAAACGGAAACGGAAATGGAAGACAGGAGAGGTAGATTGATTGGGCCATGTGGCAAGTAGTAGTAGTGGTGGTGGTGGTGGTGGTGGTGGTATGCATTTCGCATTTCGCATTACATGGCCTTGAGATGGAACTCTGAACGGTCAGTTTCCCGTCGAAAAAGCAGTCTAACCAGAAGCGGGTATCCTGATCAAACACCTAAACGGGCAGACAAAGAAGAGCCAGGAGAAAGGGGATTGAAGATATTGGTATATAGACCAGCATCCTCATGACCCGTCGATCCCCTCTTGTCCCGACTCTTCCGACGGCATCCCCAGCAACGAGGAGGTCGGCACCCGCCGCCCAGCGCCGTACACCATCTCCATCAGCTTCGCCTTCTGCTTCTCCCGCACCGCACGGAGATAGTCATACGTGTTCTCCAGGCCCCGGATCTGACTCTCGACGACGGCCTCGACGGGGCCCAGCGTCCGGCCGTTGCTTCGACCGTTGCCGCCGCCCTCGATGATGCCGACGAAGCTGACGCTGTCGTTGCGCCGCACGAGCGGGCTGACCAGCTTGCGGCGGAGCGTCTCGAGGCCGACCTTGAGCGTCAGCAGCCGCCCGCGGTGGTCCATGAGGAGGTGCTTGTTGGCCACGGTGCGGCTGCGCACGCTGGCCAGGAGGCGCTTGTTCTTCTCGTACTTGCGCACCATGGCCGCGTCGGGCCCCAGGACGCGGGTCCAGAGCGAGCTGAGCATCTCGCCCTCGGCGCGCTCCTGGGCGTCCGACTCGCGGACCACGGTGCGCTGCAGGTTGAGGAACTGGCGGTCGATGGACTCGAAGAGGGCGAAGAGCGCGGCGGAGTGGGTCAGCTCGCTGTTGATGGACTCTTCGAGCACGGAGAGGAACTCCCTGAAGGTCCGAGTGAGGGTGGCGTGGGTGCGCTGTGTGGCTGTCGGGCCGAAGACGGCCGTGACGATGTGGCCCAGCGTGGTCGGGGTGGTGGTCAGCTCGCTGGACTCGGAGTCGTCGCCGCTGCCGCTTGAAGTGACACGCTCCAGAGCCCCGACGCGCGAGAGCATCGTGTAGAGGTTGTCATAGAGAATAGCCGGCAGGGAACTGGGGGGCTGCGATGATAATGTCTCGAGCTCCCGCTTCGCCCAGTCCATCACGATCAGGATCGAGTCGATGTCGGAGTCGACGTTGGCGAAGAAGCGGGTCAACTCCAGCGACAGCGTCTTGAGCGACTCCGACAGCTCGTCCAACTCGCGCACGATGATGGGCGCGCTGGTCATGTTCGTTCCCCGGACGGACTCGCCCAGGTCCCAGACCGCAACGCCCGTCTCCTGGAGTGCGCCAATCTGCTGCACACCGTTCTCCGAGTAGTAGATCAGCGGCTCGAAGGAGCGAGCCAAACCGGACAGCTTCACCAGGTCGGGGACTGCCCGTGGAACAGGCGGCAGGAACATCGCACGCAGCAGGGTGATCGACAGCAGTGCGACTACGACGGAGAGCATGGTGCTCGACTTTGACCTGGTCATGCTGTCGAACTTGGAGCGGGCGTAATTGATGATGGCGACAAACGGCTCGCGATGCTGGACTTCTGCGCGCACAGCAAACCGTATATCTTGGGGACCATTAGTATTGCCTCAGTCAAAACGCCCCGAGGGAAAGGGACAGGGAGCAGAGTAGTATTACAATTACTCAGAGTGTCCGTCCCGAACTCGGCACCCTCGCGCCCATTCCCGCCTCTCGCGGTGCGATCCGGGCTGGGCGAGCGTCCCTTCTGCGGCGAGTTCGCGTCCGCGGGGAGCGGTATGTTCGCAGGCAGCGTGATATCAGCAATGTCTGTTGTCGCATTCTTGCCCTCTCCAGCAGGCGGCGCCTGCGGCGCCTCTGGCGCATCCTCGTACTGTGGACTCGGGTCCCTCGACTGCGACGGACTGGGCGGTCTGAGGTCTAATCGATCGTTGTTGTTATCATCTCTGCGCAGGTACGGCTGGTGACGGTACCACCCACTCCCGGGAACGTAGTCATGTCTCCTGAAGCCCGGCGGAGACCAGGGCTCGCCGCCGGCCGTGGCCTCGTCGTCTTCGTCATCCGACTCCTCCGACCGGAAGCCCGAGTGCTGCGACGGGATGTCGAAGAGCGGGGGGCGGTGGACGTGGTTGGTGTTGTTGCAGGTGGCCGCGAAGTCCTCGAGGGAGGCGGAGAGCGAGGGGTGGTCGTCGAAGACGTGATCCAGGTCGTCGTCCATGGTGACGAGCTGCGCTGTGCGCTGTTCTCGCGGGGATCGTTATCTATGACGTCGCAGGGCGACGGGGTGGGATGATAGCGCAGAGAGGGCAGGGTCACGCCCGATGAGCTGAGGGGTTAGCACGGCCGACAAGAAGACAGGGACAGGTCCTCCAGCGGTCCAGCACAGCCAGCGCATGGGACAGCAGAGGGCAGCCAGCGATGAGGGTCCGTGGGAGAGGGGACAAAGACGTAGGAGGGCCGGTATCGACGAGGTCCTTGATGCCTGAGGTAGCCGGAGGGGAGCGTTGATGCATCCAGAACGGCTCCCAGATCGCAGCAGCGCCCGAGCGCACGACCGTCCGGTGGAGTTAGCCTGGTCTGGAGAAGTCGAGGATCACGACGTTGACGGCCTGAGGAGAGGGAGGACTGAGGAGGACCCTCGTCCCTCGCATGCTGACGATGCTGGCCGCCGTCGCATGCAAAGGCGGTGGCTGGTCCAATGAGGCTCGCGGGCGCGCGCGCCGGGCTCGACGCCGTCGCGGGCGGAGCGACGGTCAGCAGCGCCGCCAGCCAACCGCTCGCCCCGGACGCTGCAAGGGCGTGTTGTGAAGAGAGAGAGAGAGAGAGAGAGAGTGAGTGAGTGAAGACATCCGGAGTCCGGAGAGTCTGGTCTGTCTCTCTTCTGGCGGCCTTGCTCTCCCGCCCACGGGTCACGTGGCTGCCCCGACGGTCGGACGATGGATCGATCCCGGAACCCTCGCAACGATGACGCTACGTAGAGCAGGGAGCAGTGGTCATGAGAGGAGATCTATTATTTCATTACTCTGTCCGCGCAGCCTGGCCGACCCGGCCGGGGTTGTCTTCATACACACAAAGGAAACGGGGAACAGGAAATGCATCGGAGAAATCATGTGATCTATGCCAATTCATCCTTTCCCGGTAGCCCCAGCTGTATACAGCACATGAACAAAATCAGGTCTATTCAATGCAAACAGGACGTAAAAGTACAGGCCCTCTCCCTCCGCTCATGCCGCACCTCTTCCACAGAGCGCTCACGACAGATCCGGGGAGAAAGGGGGTGAGAAGTCCAGGGATGGGAGGATGACGGGAGAGATGGCGTCACGTCGTCGTTTAGGCAGTAGCCTCCTTGAGGTAGCTGCAGAGAGGTTAGTCCCGATTCTTTACGTTCCACATGCTTCGGAGACGTACGTGATCAGGTCGTTGCGCTCCTTGGCCTTCTTCAGACCACCGAAAGCCATCTTGGTGCCGGGGATGTACTTCTTGGGGTTCTCCAGGTAGTCGAACTGTCAACGGGTCAGTCACTCGTTCTCAACCACGCGGGAAACGGCGAAGCGGCATACCAGAGTGTTCTCGTCCCAGGTGATACCGGCCTGCTTGTTGGCGTCGGTGTAGGAGTAGCCCTCGACCGAGCCGGTCTTGCGGCCGAACAGGCCGTGCAGAGCAGGGCCGACCTTGTTGGCACCGCCGGCCTCGACGGTGTGGCACTGGGCGCAACGGGTCTTGAAGAGGTTGGCACCCTTGGCAGCGTCACCTGCCGATGAAGATCTGTTAGCCATGGCCTTCGCTTGTTCGGCCATCTCCTCAGCCGCCTCGCGATCGGGGATGGTGTGCAGCGCAAAGACAAGACCGAGAATGGGAGACATGGTGACCGCGACGGCCGAGTGACATGTCTGGAGCAGCAGGCCGTCGTCCAGCGAAGGACGGGGATGATTACATCGCTGTTGACGATGCCAATCTCTCTCGAGCGCGCAGACGGCACATGCCATCCTTCCCCGTCGCTGTGCCCCCGACATTCACTGCCCTTTCATCGTGGGCGTCGTCGTGCCTTCACGCTGCCCCGTGGACAGAGCGTTCGGACGGCGCTGGCCGGGAGAGATGAAGGGACGCCCAAGGGAAGCTCACCTGGCTCGAAACCCATTGTGAATGTGGAGCGAAGAGGAGTCTATCGAGATCACAAGGAGGATAGGATCCTATACAACGGGTATCCAAGAGCACGGAGGACGCAATTGAGCGAGTCGTCAGACAGCAGAGAACAGGAGAAATCCGGACAAGATTTTCTTGCGGCCGGCGAGAATTTGTACGATGAACGTCGTTGCCGCCGGCGGCTCCCGTGACCGCCGTGGGCCAATCACGGGGCAGATGATTCCGCAGGGCGACGGGCGCAGCCGGAAGGCCTGCTCTCGGGGCTTCCACCGCGTGCCACGAGGCCGTGCATGTCTCTTCTCTGCATGCGTTCTGGCACAGTGGTGTCTACATACGTACGTATATGAAGATACATATATAACATATCTATAGAACCTGCTGTGTACGTGTCGTCGACTGCCTCTGCCGGACGACGCTCGGAGAGATGACCTCACGCGCTGACATGCCGTTGCATCATGGCTTTCAAATCCCCGGCTCGCCATTTGCTGTCCCGCGCGCCCGCTGTGCGGGCCCGGGTTCCCGCCCGAGCGTCGCCGGATCGGGAAGCCCGTGCCAGATCCCGTTAACGGTTGCCCGGCGCAGATCCCGGAGCAGCGGCCAGAAAAAGACTCTCGGGTTGAGTGACAGTCTTTCGGGACATTATCGAGGACCATTCGCGGGGTATAGGGTCGAGCAACTCTGTTGACGGCCTTTCATCCGATAAATAATACCTGCTGCAGCCTGTAAGCGGATATGGATCCCGTCCTAAGGTGGCTTTCGCATGTTTCCGCCACGTCAAAAGTTCGTGGCCGACGGAGAATCCATAATCGACCATTGCTACACATCGTCACCTATCATAACTGGTGATTATTATAAGGATATCGCTCTGGCTCTTCTGAGATATCTGCTCAGACTACCGCTGCTGAAGATACCTACCCTGCTTATATAGGTATCTCAGCTCCGCCACCCAAAGCTATCGAAGGACCGGACACGGCATTCTTCTCCTCTCATGCTTCTGGAACCCACAGTTTCCTACAATTACATGCCTTAGTCACAAAACACCCGTGACCAATGCAGGAATTATACTTGCTTAGAAAACAGTGCAATAAAGCGGGCTTTGTCCATGGAGAGAGACCTCTGACCGCAAATTCCGGCACGAACTCGGCTTCCAGAACCACCGATGCCGTGGAGTTGGAGCCCGTTTTCGGCCAAGATAGATGCCGGACGGTCAAAGAATCTACATTCCGACGGTCAAGGTCTTTGAGAGACAGGGTAGATACTGCGAATTGATCGTTTTCGGCTTCTGAAGTTCCTTGGGTCAAAGTGCTGTTACCGTACTGTACAAGGTAACCGAGAAAGAGAATAACCTGATCTCTCCGAGGCCCAGACATTTGTCAGGGTTCTTTGGCAACGGTTTTCTGTGGTCATTACATGGGAAAAGGAATTGTATGGATCTGTTTTTGCTTACCTATCTTCCTGTTCTCTTTGTAAAAAGCTGGTGATACACGCCGTCCGTGTTTCTTGCACATCAAGATTAACAGATGACCTATCTCCCTATCTGCTGCTGACCTTGGAAAAAGCTGCATTTGACCATGAGTGTCCTTGTATCCATACTCAAAATCATACAACATGATGACCCTTGCAGCGTCAAGTCGTCGAATGCGACACTCAGCAGAAGACACAGGTAGATAGTACTTACGGAGTACAGTACATGCATGTCTAAACCCAGCGCTACCAGTGCTCCAGGCTGTATCTGATAGTATCCGTACGTTCCAGAAGGAACATCCTCACCTATCAAATAATCTCATGTCCGTGTCCATGGGCGGCGCGCCTCTAGTCCTCAACTCTGACTGCGGATGGAGCAGATATCCATCCTCGTCAGACCACCCCACACAAGCTCCATGAGCTTGATAACCGACTGATGCTCACCTGTCCACCTTATGTCAGCCGGCTACCCCAAGCACTAAACATTGACAAGCAAAACCCCGGTCGAATCCTGGAGAGAAGACAATGCCAGATGGATCTGGCACCAATGATAGTCTATTCTAACCACCACTTACACAGCATGTCTGAGAAATGCGGGGATGCCTATCAGCCCAGCTCACCCGAGGTCGAACGCTACCGACCCCTCATCGGCCATCACACCAATTCACCTACTTAAGAGGGAAGGACCATTTGGTACATGCTGGCTCGGGAGTCGTGCCGAGGAGGTGAGCAGGCACATCGTGGGATCTGCTGCTACGAACTCGGTTCTTCAAGGGGTAATTCCAGTCGGTGCTTTTTGCCTTCTTCCCCTCTTTGCTTCGAGGAGGGTGTCTTTGTTTGTCAGGTCTGGGATTACATATGTACTTCTATCTTGTGGATCTGATTCCGGGAGTCTTATAATCTCATCCTCCTTGTTATTTATCAGGTCCTGTTCCCGTCTTTATTGCTCCTCTTTTCTCTTTGAGGTCAAGGTATCGCTTGATCAGAGGTGTTAGTTATATTCCTTTATCGTTTTCTTCCATATTCCAGCTAGAAAGCCCTCCATCCGAACGGAAATGGCTCTCCCATCGAACGATCCCTCCGGAAACAGAGAGACCTCTTTTTCTACATCCTCCCCTCCTCCCCTGCTCGATGGCGCAAACGGGGTCTACCATGATAGCCTCAAACCGTCCGTACAGACAACAACCCCCGTTGCCCGACCGAAGCCACCAGGGACGGAGAACATCGTCATCCGCGAACAGCCATACGGCACGAGGCGCCACATGCGTGTGATCGTCATCGGGGCGGGGATCTCGGGGATGAACTTCTTCAAGTTTGCGGAGGAGCAGCTGCGGGATGTGGATGTTGTCTGCTATGAGAAGAACAGCGATATCGGCGGGACGGTAAGCTCTCGTTCGCTCCGTTTCATAATGGAGATATGTACTGTACACTTGGACCTGTTGTTCTGTTTGTTCTATCCAATGTATTTTCCTATACTCCCCCATGCCGCTGATTATCTGCTGTAGTGGTTCGAGAACCGCTACGCCGGCTGCGCCTGTGACATCCCCAGCGTCAACTACCAGTTCTCGTGGCGGCCGCACATCTGGTCAAAGTACTATTCTCCGTCAAAGGAGATCTGGGAGTATCTGAAGGAGGTCGAGCGCGAGAACAACTTCATCGAGAAGTTCGTCAAGCTCCGACATCGTGTCACGGCCGTCGAATGGAGCGATGAGACGGCCGTGTGGAAGGTCACGGTTAGGAATCTCGAAGATGGGAGCACGCTTGAGGATACTGCTGATGCCTTGCTGAATGCGACGGGGGTATTGAAGTAAGCTGGAGGTCCTTGATTCTCTTGACGTTGGTTATCATTTTACTGACTCGACACGCTGGTCAAAGTAACTGGAAATGGCCGGCGATCAAAGGGCTGCACGACTTCAAAGGAAAATTGATGCACTCGGCCGCGTGGGATGAGGACTACGATCTAACAGGGAAGAAGGTCGCCGTCATCGGAGCCGGGAGCAGCGCGGTTCAGATCATCCCAAGCATATACTCCCGGGTGGAGAGACTGTATACCTGGATCCGGACTCCAGTGTGGATAACGGCAGGATTTGCCCAGAAGTTTGCCGGGAAGAGTGGTGCTAATTTCTACTGTACGAGTCTACACTCCGCATGACATCAGGAGAATCCAACTGATATTGGTAACAGACACAGAGGAGCAGAAGAAGTTTCTGAAAGAAAACCCCGAGGAGTACCTCGCATACAGGAAGATGATCGAAAACGAGCTGAACCAGCGGTTCGGTTTCATCATCCAGGGCAGCAAGATGGCCAGGGACGCGCGCAAGTACTCGGAGAATGAAATGACGACCAAACTCGCCGGGAACGAACGCATACGGAAGAAGATCATCCCCACGAATTTCGGCGTCGGCTGCCGCCGACCTACCCCGGGAAATGGATACCTCGAAGCATTGGTTGCTGAAAAGACGACATGCTTCACCGAGGAGATGAGGGAGATCACATCACGGGGATTCGTGGACCACGAAGGCGTCGAGCACGAGGTCGACGTTATCATCTGCGCCACGGGCTTCGACACCTCATGGATCCCGCCCTTCGAGTTCATCGTCAATGGAGAAGACCGCCGCGAGACCTGGCGACGCACCGGCGTCCCTCCCTACCTCAGCGTCGGGGTCGGCGACGTGCCCAACTACTTTACGTTCTGCGGGCCCTACGGCCCCGTCGCACACGGCAGCTTCTTCCCGCTCGTCGAGAAGTATACCGACTACGTACTCAAGGTGATCACGAAGATGCAGGTCGAGTACATCCGCTCGCTGCGGCCGCGACTGGCCGTGGCCCGGAGCTTCGAGCGGCACGCGGCCAAGTTCCTCGAGCGCACGGCGTGGAGCATGCCGTGCTCGTCGTGGTTCAAAGGCGGGACCGTCGACGGCACGCCGACGGTGTATCCCGGCTCGCGGCTGCACTTCATGCGGCTGCTGGAGAGCCCGCGGTTCGAGGACTTTGAGATCGAGTACGAGGACCGCAACGACATGTTCAGCTTCCTCGGGAACGGGTTCCACACGCTCGAGAGCGACGGCAGCGACATCTCGTGGTATCTCGGCACGCTGAAGGCGCCAGTGTCGGAGAGCTATCTGGTTGAGAAGATGGCGGGGATTGACATCGAGCCGCCGCTGTAGTTGCTGCCATCTCCATACCCCATTTGTCCACACAATGACCCCTTGGTCCGTTTAATCCCATCTTCAGCTTCCTAAGCCGTTTCTCATGTAAACCTATATACCTAACACATCTGAGACGATTTCCACACGTTTTCGTAGGGCATTAGAAGACCTGTGTTGAATCTACCGTAGTCCTAGATGTATACAATCACGTGACACTCCGCTCTCGACCTCCGCTCCGCGACGAAAATCAGCCCGTCCCTCCGCCCTCCACATCCCCTCCAACTCCAACCTCCAATTCTCTTCCAGGCCCGCGCGAGAGAGGGAGGACCAATAGCAATGGCCTCAACCACGATCCCGCAATTCCTCCTCCCGCGGGGAATCTCCCCGACAACCCTCCGCTACCTCGCCCGCAACCAGCACAAGATCCTCGCAAACCAGCAGATTCCCCGCCGCTCCGCATCCACCTCAACACAAACACCGCCCTCGGACGACGAGAAACACCGCTTCCTCGCGCAGCCGGACAAGTTCCGCCCGCCGTCGCACCCCTCGCGCCGGGTGCTGCAGCCGCGCGGCGGCAAGCTGTACGGCCCGCCGTACAACAGCTACCCCGGTCCTCCGCTCTCGGCCAAGGAGAAGGAGGAGATGCGCACGAAGCGGTACCCGCACATGTTCCCGCCCGAGGGGACGCTCATGTACAAGTTCCTGACGAGTCGGTGGATTCATGTTTGGATTGCATTGGTAGAAAAAAAAACCCCTCCTTCCATTTACCCCAAGGATGGGATCTTTGATCTCCGCCGGACATCACACTAACACTTAACTAGGGTGTGTTAACGTCGCTGGCAACATTCACATTCACCACAAACTTCAAGCGCACCTCGCCCTTCGCGCACCTCCTGCCGCCGTGGTCCGCGCTGCTCTCGCACCCCATCGACACCATATCGCAGGCCGTCTCCGTGTACAAGATGCACGTGCAGCACGAGTCGATGCTCGCAAGGGAGCGGCGGCAGCGCCGCATCGAGGACGCCGAGAAGAGGCGGCGGTACCGCATCGCGCATGGGTTGGAGGAGCCTGGGGAAAATGCGGCGGATGGGCAGTCTCCGGCTCAGGCTCAGGCTCAGTCGGCTGGTGCGGATGCGGCGGAGGGTGAGGGGGCTGGGTCTGGAGCTGCAGGGAGGGATGAGTATATTGATTGGGAAGGGAGGAGGAGGCCGGTGAAGAAGTGGTTGGGGATATGGTGAGGTTGGCATCGGCTTGTTGTTGTGTGCGGACTTGAGGGTTGGTGTGTGAGGGATTGATGATGATGAGAGCTTCGGGGGTCTGGCTTGTTACTTGAACAGGTCGGACTTTTTCTGAGCGGAAAATAAGGCCATTGGAGCATCTGGATTTTTTAGATATGTGTCGCGGTTTTTCAGCGTCAAATTCTCCTTTTTCTATCCATGTATTCATGTATTACGTTACGTGTATATACACTCCGGTCAACGTCCATGCTCTATTTCTATTCCGATTCCTCGTCATGGTCATTATCTAATTGAGTATTCTCTTCTTCTCTCTGTTCAGACAATTCTCTTCTAACGCTGCTTTCGTGCAGTTCCGGGGTATCAACTCCGTCACATAGCCACAACGGAGGCTCGTCGAACGGCGTCCTTCCATGGCATCTTTTCTTCTCTGGCAGCATTCCAAATGCTGCTTCATCGAGTCATCCTGGCCAGTACTTTTCAGCTAACGCTGGGAGGAAATAGTACGCGAGCTGAGGATTCAAGGGCCGTGAGTAGCAATTGAAATCAGAACCGAAAAAAAGCATCCAAATCAACCGATCTCCACTCCCTCCAGGCCCTCCATGACCTCCTCGCCAACGCCCCCCTTCTCCAGCACCATCTTGATCATCTGCGCGATCAGACTCCGCTTCACGCCGCCGCGTCTGGGCCGCCAGACGCCGGGGACCTCCTCCTCGCCCGTGGACGGGTTCAGGATGGCAGCCTCCTCCGCGGAGGCTGTCGAGCCCAGCGTGGCCACGTTCTCCGAGTTGGGCACACCGGGCTGCGTCAGACGTGCCGGGGGATCGATCGTGCGGATCGACAGCAGCTTCAGGCCGTCGCTGTCGCTCTCGCGGCCGATGGAGATGGCCAGGACGGCGTCGGCGACGGCGATCTCTTCCCGGCTCGGGTCGAAGATGATGTTGTCGCCGACGGAGATGACGAGGAGCGTGACGGGGGGTCGGACTTGTTGCGTCGTCAAAGATGGAGTGCTAGTAGTACTGGTGGGAAGCTTCCCCTTTGCCTTGGGGGAGCGGGGGTACAGGTACTCTGCGGCGTCCCAGTCGTCCTCGAAGAAGGGGTCTTCCTCTCCTTGCGACTTGAGCTTTGGCAGCTTCGTAGAGAGAAGCGCGAGGTGCGTCGTTAGAGAGAGCAGAGGCAGTGGATATGACAGCGGAGGGGAGAGTAGCAGGACCTGCGGTACTGTCAGAAATGCTTTGAAAGAAGCAAGATAGCAGTAAGGTAACAAAGAAAGTAACTCACATCAATATACAACCTCCAATGCCACCTCCGATTGATTACCAATCTCCCCTTCAGACCGCCCACCATCCCCTTATCCCCCTCACCACCGCTGGCGGCCGATCCGACAAGCGACTCCCTCAACATCTCCGACAGGAAAACCGGCAGCGCGTCATCGTCCCTGAAGCCCGGGATCTCAATGGAGATCTGCACCCACGAGCCCTGCCCCGTCTTCTCCCCAGACCCTTCCTTGCCCTCCATGTCCTCGTCGCCCTCGGCGTACTCATCCTGCTCCTGCTGCTGCAGCTGCCTCAGATCCAGCGTGTCCGTCGCCAGGACCGTCTTTTCCACCTCCGCCTTGACGCCAACGATGGCCTCGGTGCCGTCCGCGAAGCCGATCCGCGCGCTGCCGTTGGCGCCGGGGAGGATGCCCGTCTCCGCCGTCAGGGGCCGGAACTGGGTCGGCGAGCGGCCATCGGGGCGGATCGGGCTGTTGGGGAGGGCGAGGGAGGTGTAGAGGTAGGAGAGCTCGGCGGGAGAGAGGTGCGGGGTCTGCGAGGCGGAGGAGGCTTGCTGCGCAGCAGGCGCCATTGTTATCGTCGGTTGGCCCGGAGCTTTTTTTTTTCCAGTTATGTCCGATCTCGAAAACGAAAAAAAAGTAATAATGAACAGGGTAGGAGACTGTCTGGAGATAGTCTCCGTGCCGCTCCAACGGTCTTCTCAAACGCCTGTCAAGATCAGGCCGTCATGCAGCGCACCCGGCCGACGAGAGTGACCCCGCTCAGATGGTGCCAGGTGTCGACCTTACCAGGCTGGGCGATCCACAAGGCGATTCGCCTCTGCAGGTACTATCCAGGTGCTGTGCGACTCTCCGCCTGCGCCGCGTCCAGCAGATGAAGCTGTTCTGTCTGCGCGGTGCGGAGATTGTCGATCTGCCGGATAATCATTGCTCCGCGGACCACCCGCAGTCGATCAGCACAGTCTCTCGACAGAAAACCAGACGGCCAGAATTCCACCTGGATGACGCCCTCGGCAAGAAACCCGCATTGACAAAGGTGCTCCGTCATCGCTTACCGCGATCCGTTGCCGAGTTTGCCAAAAGGAGTTCGCTGTGAAGCCACCGAGTTGGCCCCCATACACGTCACAGCTGAAAGTGAGACGTCTGTCTACGAGCCACGCCACGTAAGTGGTGGGCCAAGCACGTGCTCAGTTCAAGGGACTGTAATCGCTCTTCGTATTAATGATTAACATATGTCCATTAACTATGTCCAGGGGCAGCAGACTGCCAACTATGTATATAACTATATAATTACAAGCCTCTAAGTCGCACCACAAGTCCGGCTGAACATGAATACCCGAGCGAATGGGCTGTACATGATGCAGCAAAATCCCACGCCTCTCAAGAAATAGCAAAACGGTTCGTGTAAGGAATGTACAGAGAAGAGAAGGGAATCAGGACAGAGACAAAAGGAAAGCATGGCTGTCGGAGCCGTCGGACAGGTCTGCAGGGAATTGAGAGGAAAGGAATGTCGTGGTGAGATCTCGCGTCTCGCGCGGTGGGACGTGCACAGAAACCTTTGAAATCCTAGCAAGAACACATGAAGGGTATGAAGCGGAAAATGACAGAAATCGACAACAGATCGCGAGGCCGGGTAGATCTATAAAAAGGCCTTTGGGGTATGAAGATGATACAATAAACCGAAAAATGAGAACCGGGCTACCTTCGTGCCACCCAGGAGATATAAAAACACACAGTAAAAAAAAAAAAAGCAAACCTCCACCGTATAATGATGTAAAAAGAAAAAAAATTCACCATATACCGTACGCCCTGTTTGGTTAGAAATCCATTGATGTGCAGTCTCGCTTTTTAAATCACCCGTCGACCACACCCCATATGTAAAGACAAATAAAAACAACGAAGGGAAAAATCCGCAGGAGCTGCTACCGAACAGCGGGCTTTCAAGTCTCCTTCTGAGGACTTGTCACCGTGGATAGTAGCAGCCAGGTAGCAGGTGACTACCCGTAGGTGGATCCGGTAGCAAAGATGCTAGCGGTAGCCGAACTTGCCCACTCATTCTCTTCGTAGGGAGGCGTTGGCCATTGACGGTTTCCGTTCTCCGTCTTTGCATTGGCGCCCTTCGCTTGTCTCGAAGGTGTCGACTGATCCTCACCGAAGAGAATGCCGTCGCATTTCGCGGAAGGAGACGGTGTGGGGTAAGGATTAGGCAATGGACGGCCATTGTCGTTTGCTACGACCGAGTGATCATCATTGTGTGATGAGTCACTATCCAGCAGCGAACCCTCGGCAAGATGCCTTGCAGCCCTGCTTGTTGACTGCAACACCTCATCGAGAAGCTCATCTTCTTCCTCAGGGGTCTCGTAACGGTGAACAGGATGAGTGGACATCTGCATCGCGCGTCTGGCCCTGCTCGAGACCGGTCCACTGGATTGGCTCTCACTCACCGAACGGACGGTGCCTTGAGGCATCGACTGGCGTTTCGGCTGGGTGATCGGAGGCGGGGAAGCAACACGCGGAGGGACATTGCCAGAAGACGATGCGTCGATGGAGTACCTCACGTTTTGAAGGGCTTTATCCAAGTCAGAAAAGTCGTCGTTGGACTTTGAATCAAAGCTGACAGAGTCCAGGGCCATTGATGAGCGATTGGACCATGGCACACACCCAGCGTTGGCTTCGACATCGTCGTTCGCCGGCGCCGCGGCGATCTGATTCCGACCAGACAGTCTGCGTGCCCGCTTTCGAAGATGAGCGAAAAAGCTTTCCTTGTGGGTGCTGGAAGAAGTGATGCTGCCACCCCCATTGAGTGCTCTCTCTGCCTCCTGCCTGTGGATCTCGGCATAGTGATTCCCATGGGAATTAACAGATAGCTGACGGCCGATCTTGGGCTTTAAGCTGCCGGTCGACTTGCCATTTTCAGTACTGTTGCTTGCCTGAGCTGTTACGGCATTCGAGAGAGGTGACACCGGTCGGATGGATGGCAAAATGGGCATGGGAGCTCCATGCGCCCACGTGGCTCGCTTGCTTGTGATCGATTTACTCTTGGCTGCACCTGCATCAGGTGTCGTATTGTGCGAGACCCGCGATGCATTATCCTGCTCAACGGCAGGTGCAGGACTCTCGGATCTTCCGATGATAGATCTTCTGAACCATGACGACTTCGACGATAGACTCGGGGAATCGCCAGGCTCTTTCGACAAGGACTTGAAGCTCTTGTCCGACTGTTTCCGACCAAGAAGCCGGGAAGTCGACGACTTCGGCCGCAGCGGATCCACCGCATCAGCAAAGTACTCGTGATTCAATGCTTGGGACGAAGTCGGTCTGTTCTTCGGATCCCACATCAAACACCAGGTCACAAAGTTGCTCAGCGCAGCCGGCCACTGTGGTGGCTGGAGGATGCTCTCCATCGCATGTGGAGCCATCTGCCGAGTTGATTAGCACACCGCTCTTTGCATAGTGCGATCCGGCCACTTACCTTGGGGAAAGTGAACCCCAGTTTCTGTGCCAACCTTGTGCCCTCTCTCCATTCACCGCCTCCGATCTTGGAACCGGATTTACTATACCAGTTGCCTGGGCTACCCATTATCTCGCAGATGCGCCATACCTGGTCGACCTCGTTACCACCAGGGAACAAAGGCTTCAGAGTGGCGATCTCAACCGCCATCGCGCCGACAGCCCACATATCGACGGGCGCTGAGTATTCGCCAGCCCGCAGAAGGACTTCGGGGGCTCGATACCAACGCGTCGACACGTAGGTAGTGTAGGGGAGCTTGGAGTGAGTCTCTCGAGCCAGACCGAAGTCTGCGATCTTCACTATGTATGAAGTCGGGGTCGAAGGAGGTGTAACCAGGTTAGAGTATCTGCTGAATGCCGAGTCGTTGGGTGCGGACGTCGACACAAGGATGTTCTCGGGTTTGATGTCGCGATGAAAGAAGTGGTGGGCGTGGATATGGTCCAACCCAGCGAGGATCTGAAAGAGGATGCTTTTCACATGCTTCCCATCCAAGGGTTTGTGGTCCCGTGCTTTCATCAGCTGGTAGAGATTGCCATCCATGTACTCCATACAGATATGGAGCTTCTTGGTCAGGGGGTCAAGGAAGATGTCAAGAGCTGGCACCAGATGCGGATGGTGGGGCAGCGTTCGCAGGAAGATGACCTCCCTGAGTTCCAGACACTGAGCAAACGAGTCGAACGTCTTCTTCATTGTCTTGATGGCAACCTGTAAATCACGTAAGCATATGTAATTGCTGAATTCCTCCCGGGGTCCATGCTGACCATTGTGCCCCTCCGTGCAACATAAGAACCAGCTGTGCGGACACGTGCGAGTACCACACTGCCGAAACTCCCATCTCCAATTTCCTTCAGCACTTCGAACTTGTCCTCCAGAGTAGCCATGGAGCCCTGGGAGGAGCCCCGAACGGCGCTATCGTAGGAGACCGTCATGATGCCCCTTCTCTTCTGCCCGCAGATAAAAGGAGGACAGAGTTAAGCAACGATTGGAACTGCGCATGTTAGGCAACGACATCCCGCGTGCTCGTCGTCATTGGGGCTCACCTCAGGAAATACTTTGGACAAAGATTATTAGGGTATATAATATAAACCTTCGCTATGATACTGGAATTACCTCGAACAAACAGGGAACGTGCTCATTGTTCGGAATGGACGGATGATGTCAAGTTCACGAAGAGAAGGGCGGACGTGAGGCTCGAATGCCAGAGGAGGTGGGATGGACAAGTGGACAGGAAGGATGGAGAGGTTGTTTTCTTGAGCAAGCTTCCCACTCCGACGCTTCGAACAGGAGGGGAGCGGTCAAGCGACTCTTGAGAGAGAGAAGGGTAGGCGGAGGAAAAGAAGATCTGGAAAAGGAATCGAAGGACCCAAAGGACCGGGGACCACAGCGACGCCGTCGACGGGGGCGGATCCGTTGCGCGGAAGCCGCTAAACGAGAGATCGGAAGTCTTGGGCGCCCCTGGTACGATGACAGTCTCAAGCGAGACCTTCAGAGACCGGGTCGTGGAGATGGCTAACGAACGACCGAGGGCGGAGCGAGTTGAGGCTTGATAGCGCGAACCGCAGGAAGCAGGCAGATTGGGTGTCTTAATGCCTCCTACCGGGCAAATAATGCTGCCATAGCAGAAGGTCCTCTCGCATTGAGGAGGCGGGACAAGCGCGGGAGGGTCAATATGCACTGGAGAACGTGTTGACAAAAAGGGGGGGGGAAGGGAGCGGAGGGCTGACAACAAGCACACTGCGCCAACACGCGCAGCACCAGAGGGCGAGCTTAGCAGAAGAAATCCCAGGACTGCATCGATGGACACAGCACCTCCACCTGGGGTCAGAAGATTGACGAACGAGAGAGGAATGGGAAAGGAGCGGAGATCCACTGGGCGAGATGGTGGCCGATAGTGGACGGCGTCGGACGCCGGGTGACAGAGGAGCCCAGCAGACGGTGGTCGACTAACACCGGACAGGCCACGCGACGGAGACGAAATTTAGGGGAGCATTCCGAGCAGGCGATCACGGCGAGAGAGCTGGAGAGCCATTATTGCTGGCCTTGGGAGGGGGAACCTGACGACGACGGCGGCGGTTTGAGAGCCAGCGCAGCGCGGGGCCGGGCTAGTGGCAGCCTTAGTCCGGCCGGGCCAGGGGGACGGCCCCGTCGGTACCGTACGTGACACGCCCGTGGTCTGTTAGGTACCGGCCAGGCACGCCGGCCGGGCCAGCCCCCCGCCCAAGGCCGCGACGGTCCCAGGTGGCTCTCTCCGAGCTCCTCTGGCTCAGCTGCACGAAGTGCCAGATGCTGCGCGACATCACCGCGTGTATCTGATGGTATGTCATCGATGGATGCCGCGGCGGATACGCTCCTCCGCCTGCTGGGCGGAGGCAGGCCTGCTCCTCAACCCCGTGTCCCATGTTGCGCGGCTCTCCACGCATGCAAATGGATCTTTTTTCCTTTTCCGTTGCTACGACGCATTAGGCTAAGTAAGAGTCGCCCAGGCGACCTCAGGAGCAAAGCACAGACGACGCCGTTCGCGTGTGCTGGAGACGGCGTATCGGCCGTGTATCATAGACCCTGGCCCGGCGTATGGATACGTGGACAGACGCCGTTCCTTACCAGGGCCCACGTTCTTTGATGCCAAGATGAAGGAGCGGTGGGCCGACGCAAGTCCAGGCGCCGCGCTTGACCACTTCCCTTTCGCCTTGTTTTGGAGTCCCCTCACGCGTCCATCGCCGCTCTGCTGTTCCTGAATCCTGCGGCTAACATGATTATTAACAGAACCCTCGTCTCCCGTACAACTGGACATCCCTAGCAGGCAGCAGAATAATGAAAACAAATCCCAGGGCTGGTAACGCCGCGGACACCCGTGTCTGCACTCGATCGTGGTCGGGGTCGAGGTCGAGGTGTGAGTGTGATACCTGCTTCGCTACCTACCCCTCTTTGCCCCTCAGAAATCCTTTGAATTGTGCACGGAGTCCTGCTCAAACTTCCTGTAACCTAGGCAATCGGCTGACTCCAAAGCGGTGAGTACGCTTGGGAGCCACGTGATTGCCCGGTACATTTTTCCACAAGCAGACGTGACGTCCTTTTGGCCGAATAATAATTATGCGTTGATCTGAGATTTTTTTGGCCCCAGACACCGGACCGGTGATTGCACGCCCAACGGTGATGAGGTGAACTTTTTTGAACCTGCGGTAACCTGGATTCCGACGGTCGTCAGGTAAGCTTCCATCGACCCAATTTCCGATCGACCCGACCAATGGCCACTTGCTTTTTATCTCTGACGATCCATATGAGAGGTGCATGACAAAACGCTGCGTGCTTCGTGCTCTATTGTGTGCTGTGTCTTATGCTTTGTAGATTAATTTCCTTTTTCTTTTTTTCACCGAGGCCCTGTCGTTTGCCAATGGACATAGCACAGCAGATAGTTTGTCTGTCTGTTTGTGACTCTAGGTACAGATTTACCCCTTTTCATTTCCCAGGGAGCTGCCCGTTCCGGGGCCGAGCCGTACCAATCTTTGGGCATCATCGCAGAACAGGGAATGGCGCGGACAAAGAGGGTTAAGGCGGAGAGATCAGAGTGCGACCCATGGAAACCGCTGCTCCGTTCCTGGCCCGACACCATTGGCGGAGATCCAAACGTCGGTGCCGGCTCCGCCCCGGCGGAAGGACATCATTGGATCTTGCGCGCCATTCCATGGGTCGCTGTCATGGGCCGGGGCCGGGGAACGCGGATCTCCACAGGAGCAGAATCTCTAGTCCACCGGAGCGTTGGTGCGATTATTGCGGAAAGTCAAGGATCGCCGGACCCAATGCGAAGGATAGAGGGGAAGGGCTCCGGCGACGGTGGAGTGGTAGAACCGTAGAAGACGCTCTAGAAGCCGTTAGAATTCCATGATGATATGAACTTTTCCCCTTTTTTGTTCAGAGATGACGGACATGGTCCCGACTCCTGAAAGTTGGCACTATTCTCCAAGCGATCCTTCGTGGTGGAACGGGCAGGAGCCGCAGGGACTAACTAGGTGGATATGCAATGATCCATGGATGAAAGGCGATCGACCACGATCTATGGAACCAGGAAAGCTGAAGGCTCTCTCTGAAAGGCTGAAGACGCGAGCCCGGGGAAGCATGAAGACCCTGCAGCAGAAAAGTGTGGAGATAAGATGGCCATTTCTCTGAAGACCCGCTAGCTGCCTCGTGCTGTGCGGATTTGTCCGATATCAGATCTTCCACGTTGCAGGCCTGTTGTTCGCAGCGGATTGTTATCCGGAATACGTCATGTTCCGCTGGAGTCTTGCTCATCAGAACTTTTCTTGACCTTCTGATTGGAAATTGGAATTAGAGCAAGTCATGTCAGCTTGTCAGCTATAATCGGAGAAGAACATACTCTTTGCGGCTTTCTGTGCTCCATGCATTTCTTTTTTTTACCATCTGATGCAGATATCTTTTGCAATATCTTGTCTGCTCGGGTCATCCACCAATGCTGATGAGGCTATCCGCTGACGGGTGTCGGACTGCCTTTGATGATATTGAGTCTTTGACAAAGCAGCAAGGAATCAATTGTTGAGCATTCATGTCTTGCTCTGGCAAGCAAGACATGCTGGCAAGCAGACATAGAGCCATGTCTCATCAGCTTCAGCTAATGTGCTGAAATTCAAGAGGACGACTTACCTGACTTTGGAATTCAATCAAAGGTCAAGGGTCATTGATGGCCATCTTAAAGCGGAGAGACCTGTCATTCTGGCATGGTTTTTGCTGAAATTCCGTTGTGTGCGCCTACCTTCCCTTCACGGAGTTTCCCGAGTGACATTGCAGAGATCCATGGATATTCCGGCCGCACTCCTCAGAGTTGCGGGAACCCGCCCGCTGTTTGCCGTTCCATTCTTCTTGCTCAGGCCTCAGCATCTACCCGGATCCTGTCATCTCGTCTTCTGCATTCACCGTAGGCCGTTGCTTGCCTACAGCCCTACATCCTCATCTTATTCACTCGCACTGCTTCACTGGTCAAGGGCTGGCGTTGCTTCAATCCAGTCCTCCATTCTCTCCTCTGGTTCTTAACCAGTGACAGGACTCGACTTCTTGCTTCCGTCTCCAGGGCGTCCTCAGAGCAACTCCATCTCGAGGCGTGGTATGTTTTTATTGCCCGTAATTGAGCTTCTAGGGGTGAATTTCTTCGCAACCCTACTTCACCTTACTTGGATTTGATCACCAAACCACCATCATCTTTCATACTCAATTACCTACTTAATACTAGCCGTCTTCTGCTTTACATCTCTGGTTTGCTGGGATCCAAAGGCTATCCCTCTTCGGCCTGATCTCAGAAGCTTTCTCTTTAAATCCAAAATTCTCCCATTTCGAGTCTCATCTTCACTAGCTTTCCTTCTACGACATCATGCCGCCACATCGTAGTGCATACGCTGGAGGTTACAACGAAGGGGTGAGAAGACAGTGAGTGGCACTCTTCTAGATACTTGAGACTTACTGACCTTGAACCCTTCGAAATGAGACTGGACAATGTAGTCATCCCTGACAAGTGAGTTTACCCTCTTTCCCACTTAACTGTGACCAATTTCGTACTCATCATTTTTTCAGGGTGAAGTGCGAGATGTGCAAAAAGATTCGTATGCAGTCTGCTTTCTCGAAAAGGCAGCTAGATGCCCTACGCCACGCAATCGTCGTCTATGGTAACAAGGCCCTCAGCGTCAACGGTCCTGGATACGCCAAGTGCAGAACCTGCGCCGGAACTCAGAACTCTGAGATGACATGCTTTGTCTGCAACAAGACGAAGAGCCTGGATGCGTTTGCAAAGTCTCAGCGCCACAACCCTGACACAGCGGTATGTTTCCAGCTTGTCTCCCGTGTTGGAGACTAGGTTAACATTGGTTTCCAAGAGATGCTTGAATTGCGTTCAGGATGACCTCGAGGCAGACCCAATCTTGGAGGAGTCAAGGATGCTTGCTGAAAATGACAAATCTGCTATTTACGGCTCTACTGCTACTGTGAGTACTTATTATGGTTAAGCTACGTATAAAAAAAAACTGATCGGCATGCAGAGTCAGTACGACGAGGAAGCCACGCAGAAGTCTCTCCGGGATTCCTACTTCAACGATGGAGAGTGCGCGTTCCGTGGTACTGCTCCAAGCGTGGCAGCCACCGATGACGATGACGATGATGGCTCTGTTGGTGGCGGTGTCTGGGTCGAACCCGAACGAGAGGGGGGAAATGCCGGGTCAAGCAAAGAACGCGGACGTACCTTTACCGCATTCGATCCGCAAGGAGTCGCTCATAGGCGTGCCAGTCCCCAGTCGGAGGCCCCGAAGTCAGTCCACAGCGGATGGGCCTCCTGGGGCATCAAGGAGCCAAGGGCTCATGACAAGTCCAGCACGCAACCACCCGTTAGGAAGAGGAATCCTGGGTTTGCTAAAATACCTGTAAGTGTTATCTGTGGTGCGTTATGCAGAGCTGTCTGCTGAGTTACTATAGGGTGCACGATTCGAAAAAGGCGAAGCCCCGACTCTGCGAATCCCCGAGTCTCAGGGCCTTACTATTGACAAGTCGGACGATGAAAATGAAGAACAAGACACCGAGAACTATATGTAAATCTCAGAGGACGAGGTCCTTGTAGTCTGGCTGGGCGTTTTCCCTGTCCTACCGCTATGGTCCTCCTCAAGGAAATGAGGAGACCACTCCTAGCGGGGACCCATGGGTCCATTGAATGAGGATCAATTTGTTGCTTTATGGATTGTGGTTTCGACTTCTTCCCCTTATGCTCACGACAAAGTCATTTCCCTTCATCCCCTGCAACAGCCCCTCTCTGCTCTGACACTGCACTGACACCGATCTCGAAATTTCTGACACATTGAGATTTAGCTAGGATTTTCCCATCAGTCTCTGACAATCGATATCAGCATTTGCGGGTTTTATGATCCATGCACTCTGTAGTTGGCCAGCGTTAGTAATAGCCGTACGACCTCAACCCCACAAATAGAATCGGAGTCTGGGGTAGCGGGACCTGTATCCAAACGATCCTTGGCAGCCAACCACCCATAGCCGCAGCCGAGCCTTGGCTCAGACGCGGTGATCCGCTAGCGAGATATCAACAGTGAAGAGGGAAAAGATAAAAGCGAGAGCTCATGTACGCGATTCCTCCCAAGGGACCCCACAGCTCTCGAGTCAGTGTCTGGAGGAAGACTATCGAATCCACCGAATTGAAGAAGCTGGACAGAAAGCCGCCTAGCCTCGAAATTATCATAATAGGCCAGGAGATCATGACGCTCCGCGGCGGACTTGGAGTCATCAGCCTCAGGCAGGTGACATAGTGCCTGCCCGAGCGGCGTCGCAGCCTAATCGGGCTGTGCCCCTCCAGATGGTATTATTCTGGCTTTCATGCCATCAACAACGTTTTTATTTTCTGACATATTCTTCGTCCTGCTCTTACTACTCATGCCCATTTCTCAGAGACCAGTTTACTGATATCTGCTTCAACAAGGTTGTGCGAAGTCGCTGGTCCGACTTGAGGTCCCGAAGCGTTTGCCCCTCCTTCCCATCTTGGTGCTGTCACCCGCACGAGGCATTCTGCGCCCGAGTCATTTAGTCCCTTAGGATTTTCTTTTATCTGCCAGAAGACTCTTTTCTGTCGCCTGCGAAAGCACTGGATACATTCCCGTTGCTCTATCCGCATGAGCGAGCTGAGTCTTTGACAGACTGTGATCTCTTGTGCACACATACCTACCTGGTACATTACAACCGCAATCTTCATGGCGTATGGTGGCTATCGCAGCAGCTCGAGCTTGTACGAGCATGCGGGCATCAGTGGCCTCTATCCAGAGCAGAATCTGCCTCATCCGGCTTCCTACGCGCCCCCATATCCGCCCCCGTATTCGCCGGATCGAATCCACATGCCGCAACCACGCATGCCGCCTCCATCCAACCCCACCACCGAGCCCTATCAAGAGCTGCTGAGACCTCAGCACCCTTATCATGAAGGCATAAACGATGTTATCGCATCTGCCTTCACAAAGGCCGGTACTTCGGCCTATGTGCCACCGGAAGTCGTGGCTCAGATCACCGCGAGTGTCATCCAGCAGCTCCAGGCAGCAGGTCTGGATAACCCGCAGGGCCAGCAGCAGAATCAGCCGGCGCGCCATTCAGGTCATCAAGAGCATTCCCCAACAAGCCGTCCCGAATCCAGGTCTTCTTCAACGGCTGCGCAGAACGTCTACCCACCTCCGACGCGTAGGCCGTCATTGAATCATGGACATCGCTCGCCGCCATCGCAGACAAGATATCCCCACCATCTGCACACTAGCCCCAGGCTTTCTCCAGCACCCCCCGTGGAAAGACGGGATTCCCTGTCCAGCCATAATAGTGATCATGGCCGGAAAGATTTCCGACCGAAAGCGCTTTTGAAGGTCTCCACGTTGAGCGAAATGATAACATTGGAGAAGGTATGGGGTAAGCTGTTCGAGGCTGGAAAGCCCACCCCGAGACTAGGCCAGTTCTTGCGGGGAATCGCGGTTCATCTGGTAAGCCAGGTAATTGAGACTGGGTTACCTTATAATCGCTGACATGATTCGCAGATCGAAGACTACCCTCCCGGGAATACCATTGTCATAGTTCCGGAGAAGATGCAGAAGTTCTATGAAGACACGAAAGTGCCATCAGACCCGTATCCATGGCAGGGTTAGTCTACTACTCTCTCTGATATATTAAACTCTATTTGTAACTGTAATTGCCCCAGATATCTTTGACGATCGTACTTCTTCGATTTCGAGAATGTACCGAGAAGTGGAGGCAGAGCATCACCTTGTTCAGGAGAAGTTGCATGAGAAACCGGATATTCCGGGCTTGACCCCTCGCGGCTTTGAGCGCTGGGCCACTTTAATGATTCAAGCTCATCCGGACAGGGAATACGAGCGTCTCCAGAAAGCGCTCTTGGATATGCCCATCAGTAACCCAGACGACAAGAAGGAGAGGTTCCCTAAAGAGATACCAAGAGGGCTGTTCCCGGACACACCCGATATTGCTGTGAGAAAGAAGCTGGAGGAATCCATCATGATGCACTGTCACGTCAATCTACACGCCAGCGTAGAACCGAACAGGTCATCCAAGGCTCAATCGCATGGTCGCACCGTATCTGTGGACACAGCCAATGCAAGTTCTGCAGCAGCTTCCACAGAGCCAGCTTCTCGTATCGAACGCGAGCGCCAGCCTTACTCTGCGCCAACCTCTGCCGTTGAGGATGAAGAAGAGGAGACATTCCCAGCACATCCAATTGAGCGTGAACGGAACCCGTACCCTGCGCAACCTGGTGGAGGAAAGACCTATGACGAGCCCAAAGCCGGCAGACATGCGCATACCAGCTCATTTTTAGCTGGTACTAGACCCAAAGACTCCCAGTTACCGATATTCCGCGCCGCCTCTGTACATCGACCATCCGCATCGTACCACCCACATCCCTCCAAGACCAAGAGCGGTCGCACGCGCAGCTCTTCCGTCGGGGTCAACGGACCCGGCAGCCACAGACACACTGAGAGCGACCTATACACTCACAACAGGGGTTCCTCCGGGTATGCAGACCTGGGCTTCACAGGTAGTGTGTATCAGTCGGGCTCGTCGTCCGATCATCCTGGATCAGACGTGATCGAGGGCAGTAGCCGTCGGTATCATGACTACGACCGGGATCTGGAGGACGGGAGAACGTACACCTCAGTCCGCGAGAGGGAGGGAGATCGCGAACGTCGTAGGGAAAGGTATCACAATCATCCTCTATCCAGACGTGGAAGCTGGGAGAGCGATGAGGACTATTACCGCGGTTTGCATGGCAACCAAGGTGGTGGCGGTCCTGTTGGAGGTGTGGGGTATGATTATAAACCCTATGGATACAGATGACGCATCTCGAAGGATTCTGACAGCAGCTCGATATTGACGTTGTTGGGCCAATTCTGTCCTGCTGGACATGTTTGCCTGGCAAATAGGGAGATACCCCGGACTGCCCCTGTTTTGACTTTAAGTGCTGTTCTTCCAAATTGACGCGACTTTTAGTGATGCTTCATGTCCTCATGTCATGTACGTAGATTGCAGTGGCCGTATTACTTGCTATGTGGCCTACCTGCAGTTGTTGCAGTTGCACTGTCCTTGCATTCGTATATCTATCACTATTGCCTATACAGTGGTATGTCCTTGAAAGGACTGAGGAGGAGAGTCATCCTGATGCCTCACAAGTAATACGTGTATCTGATCCTGCATAGATCAACGGCACGGGCCTGACATACTGTCTTCTCCCCTTTCTATCCCTTTTGATTCCTACGCATCTCCAACCGCATCTGCACCCTCCTCCCCGCCTCCCTACACACTGCGGCTTCCCTCTCCCGCATCTTCTCCTCCCTCTCCCACCGCCTCCAGATCCGCCTCCGATCCCTCTCCTCCCGCTCAGACCTCCTTCTCCTCCTCTCCTCGGCCTTCCTCTTCTCCCGCACGACCCTCTCCTCTTCCTCCTCCGCGTCGCGCCGCAGCTGCGCCACCTCCTCGGCACTCAGGGTCCAGGGCACGGAGAGCACCTCGACCAGGAACCGCGCGCGCTCGTCCCAGAAGCGCATCTCGGCATTGGTGTCGGGCAGGATGGAGAAGCGCTCGAGGTTGAGCTGCATCGCGGAGCGGAAGGTGGAGAGGGTGCCTTTGGCTTTGAGGACGGTTCCCGGGACGAGCGGGGTGATGTCGAGCGGGGATTTCGTCGTTGAGGTGAGATGATGTTGGGATGTTTGGTGGTGGTGGTGGTTGTGGGTTCCTGGTCCTGGAGCACCGACTTGTGGTGGCGGCTCCAAGGCTGATGATTGGTTTTCTGTTGCTGTTGTTGCTGCGGCGGCGGCGGCACTACTATCCTCTGCTGCTGCCGCTGCTATCGCAGAGATGTCATTGACATCATACCCTGCGGAGGCGCCCGGCGGGGCGGACTTCAGGACGACGATGTCGATGGTCTCGCCGCTGCTGTCATCCAGGGTGAGGACGGTGCGTCGGGGGTACTCAGTCCTGGCGACGATGACGCCGGCCAGGCAGACGAATTGGATCGGGTGGTTGTAGTAGAAGTAGAGGTTTTGGCCTATGTGTGGATCGCGGCGTTAGCTTAGTGAGCTTAGTGGTAGAGATACATGAAAGATATAGGCAGAATGCAGTATGGTACAGTGAGGGATGATAAAGGAATAGAACATGTATTGACTCTTTTTTTTTCTCCTTTTTTTGCGCATTGGATTGAATCAACATGTTTGGTGCTTTGGTGATTGATTTGCGAAGAGAGCTGCTCTGTGGAAGAGATGGGCTGTTGAGATATTCAATAGAGTTCTGGAAGATTCAGACACGCAGGCAAGCAAATGAAATTGCACGGCGTCTTCGTTAGGACAGATATGATCCTCGAGGAGGACGACGTGTCAAGATGCAGAATATTTCTTCTCGAGGTATAGATCTATGATATGAGATGTGCCTTGTATACACATGGAAATTAAAGCAGCCAATAAAAAGGAGATAAGATCAAAAAGAGAGAGACGGACAGGGAGGGGTTAAAAACAAGAGGAAAAAAGTAAAACAATGAAAATGAACAGACATAAGAGCAACGATGCAATATTAATTGTTGAGTAAGTAGGTACCTACCCTCGAATTCTGGTCTAGTCTTCAGCCGATGCACGTCCGCCGCCGTCATCTTCACCCAGGCGAAGTGCGTGGGCGAGGCCTTGTAGCAGAATGCAGGGTAGAAGGTGAGCCCGCCGTCATCGTCATCTGCTGTGGCCATGTGTTCATTTTTCCTGATTATTATTTGGAAGAATAAAAAATCGGGTGCTGGTGATGCATAAGTCTATGGTATGATAACTAAGTTGATGCTCGAGGATCCGGAGCGGGTGACGCGCTTCGGGAGGCGGGAGAAACGCGGGATCATGTGAGCGAGGCCAGGCAGCAGAGGCTTTAGTCGGCTACCTTTGTTACGCGCCGTAACCAACACCGGTAATCATTATTAGAATCGACTGTCAAGAATAGTACTGCAGTGCTTGCACCTCTAGAGTTCATGGATGACTCGCACTCGTCTATTCTGTTCACCAGCATGATATGTCTGCTTTTTGGACCAAAAGTTTATGATCTTCTGATTCATACTGTGTGATCTTTCAATTGTAGCAAGCCTTGTTACGATTCACAACTCATGCTCAAGTCAGAAGACAGTTTGCATCGCATTCTCCACGACCACATGAAATGGTCCATGGATTGCATGTGCTACTTTTCTATGCTGATTGTCCCCCAGAATCTGCAAAGCTTTCTCTCTTACTGCCGTGTCTTATTCGATGTGCAGCATTGAGATGTGTCCTGTTTGTCCAGGTGTTTGCCAGACCCAAGGTTATGGCAAACATGCCTTTGCATACAATATCGAGATTGTATGTATTTATTTTTCTGACCGGGTCTGGAAATTGTCCAGTTCCAATGACGGAACTCTGGGATGGCTGCTTGTTTTGTTTGCTTCCTTCATACCATTTATCTCGGATCGATGATTTTACTATGCTTCCGCCGCGTCAAGATCGATATCTAGATCGCGGATAAGATGCCAGATCTGTCTGGGGCCCTGAGAAGGGTCGCTTCTATCTTATATATTCTCATCCTCTTCCTGCCTCCTTGATTTCTCTCTAGAACATGCTTCTAGAAGGACTTTCTCAATACCAGCTCCCTAGACACTACACTACACAATACATCTCTCAGAAATGGCACTTCTCGCGAGCCGCCCCAGCTTCATCTTCCTCTGCCTAAAGCTATGGGTCATGCTCTCAGCACATCCAACTCAAGGCCGAGATATCGACGCCAGCGTCTCAGTCTCCTCCACAGTGTCTTCGAATCCCACCTGCCAGAGCAGAGACTTTGCGGAGATCGTTTGCACGCCGCCCAACGTCTGCTACTACGTTGATCAATACAAGACGCCCGGGTGCTGTCCAGCCGGTCACATCTGTATACCGGGGAGGGAGGCGTCAGAACAACAACCGAATCCAGAGTCAACATCTACCACGGTCCTGCCGTCAAATGGAACGGACCGATCGAGAGACATAGTTAACGGAGGAACCTCCCAGTCTGGAGGAGGGACAAACGTAGCTACTGCAGCGGATATTGCAGGATCTGGTGGCGGCAATGTCAATGTTGCGAACTCTCTTACGCTGATCAATGAAGGACATCGAGGGACTCGGGCGACTAGATGGCTTGGTCAGACAGTTCTATCCTCATTTTTGGTGTATTTCATTTTGGGATGACATCTTGTGTACACAACAGATGTTTGGGTGGTTTCTCTTCTTTCAATTTTCAAAGACTTAGAACGAGAGACCTTTTCCGCCGACCATCGTTGGAATAGCATTTCTTGGTTCGTTTGGACCTAGGTTGGAACAGCCTGTTATGTGATATTATTACAATTATCATTAATTTCTATTTTAGAGTCTCCAATGCGAGCCCTCAGAGCACGTCGACTTCCATCATCCTCTTCTTCGGATTCCGGGCCATCTGCTCCTGTCTCCGCCGTTCTTCCTCACTGATATCATCCACATTCGTGCCAGCTTGCTCCGCAGCTGCTTTGATCTCCTCTTCCCTCTTCTCATGCCCCGCCGTCGCAACCGCCAAGATCTCCGTCTCCAGACCCCCGACATGCTCCCACTCCACTCCTGCCTCAGTCAGCATCTTACACCCCTCCGACTCCCCAACAAACGTCGCGGGCTCCTTGACTCCAAAATAGACCTTCTCGATGCCCTTCCGCCCGCCTTCCCGCGTGCGGATGATCCGCTGCACACACGGCAGGTTCCCCGAGAGCCGTTTCCCGCACGGCTCCATGGTGACGTACATGACGAGCTTGTGGCCGGGTTTGGACGGGAGGACCTCGCCGACGCGCTCCTCGGGGACGGAGTGGACGGCTGCGTAGTTGGCGAGACAGCACTGCTCGGCGTGCGTGTTGCCCGCAAGCTCGAGGGTGTAGCCCGTCGAGAGGATGGTGTCACCGGTGGTGTTGTCGGATCCGTCGTCGCGGCGCAGGACGAGGATCGCTCCGACTCGGAAGTTGGTCGGGCGCGGAGGGGACTTTTCGGCTAGGGCGAGGCATCGCTTGAGGTAGTCGAGATGAGTCGGTTGTGATGATGTTGATTCTGATGATGATGATGATGCGGGGGCGGGGTCTGCTGCGGGCCGGGAGGCCATTGTGATTGTTCTGTGGGGAGAAAGATTTGGACTTTCACTGGAGTGTGGTCATGAGCTCAGGATGAGAAGAAAATATGAAGAAGATTGGTCTAGACAGTTTGCGGCGTGGGAGTTGTGAGGTAGTACATTAGCAATTAATTGCAAATCCGATGTACTGTATGCGGCGGAGCTATGACGGCACGGGCGGAGCGGCGGATCTTCCGCGGCCGCCAGTCGCGTCTCGTCGCGTCTCTCATTTAATGAGCTGGAGCTGGACAGAGTCGAGCCAGAACAGTCGGTGAGCAGTAACACAACATCACCTTCATCCCATTTCTTTTTGCTTACTTTAATCCTAATTACAGTCTACTCCTTCCTCTCTCTTGAATTTTTGGGGCTGTTCTGGAAAACTCTCTACGCGTCCACCCACAGCTCCAGACTCACCATGCCGAAGCGCGACGAGGATCTAGCGGAGGAGCCGCCCTCCTCGATCAATCCCTACAAGGTCCTGGAGGTGGATGAGAAGGCGACCGCAGATCAGATCAAAACCGCATACAGAAAAAAGGCTCTCAAGCATCACCCAGGTACGCAATCGATCTGCCTGCCCTTCCGCTAGATCTCACTTTACTGGCCTCGATCTGGTGATCAATCCTCAAACTAAAATCGTCACAGACAAGGTACCGCCAGAGAAGAGAGATGAAGCCAAGAAGAAGTTTCAGGAGATCGCCTTCGCGTACGCCATACTGTCGGACGAGCGGCGGCGGCGGCGCTACGACCTGACGGGCAGCACGTCGGAGACGCTCGACCTCGAGGACGACGACTTCAACTGGACCGAGTTCTTCCGGGAGCAGTTCTCGAGCATGGTCGACAGCAGCGCGATCGAGAAGATCAAGAAGGAGTACCAGGGCTCGGACGAGGAGCGCAAGGACCTGCTGGCCGCGTTCGAGAAGCACAAGGGCGACATGGACAAGGTCTACGAGGTCGTCATGCTCAGCAACCCGCTTGACGACGACGAGCGGTTCCGCGCCATCATCGACAAGGCCATCCAGGACGGCGAGGTCAAGGGGTGGAAGAAGTACGTGGAGGAGCCGGAGAAGAAGCGCGAGCAGCGGCTGAAGCGGGCGCGGGAGGAGGCCGAGGAGGCGGAGAAGCTGGCCAAGGAGCTTGGCCTCGAGGAGAAGCTGAACGGGACAAAGGGCAAGCGGAAGAAGGGGGGCGTGGCGGACGACAACGAGCTGGCGGCGCTCATCCAGCAGCGGCAGAAGGAGAGGGCGGCCAACTTCTTCGAGGAGCTGGAGAAGAAGTACGCGCAGCCCAAGAAGAAGGCTGCGGCGAAGGGCGCGGCGAAGGGCAAGAAGAAGGCCAAGGCTTAGTTGTGAGTGATATGCTGGGCAGACATCATCATCATCATCACCGTCGGAGCTCTCCAGTGTTTCTATCTATCTATCTGCTTCAGGGCGCAGGGTTTTCTTTGGCGAGCGGGGTTCTGCATACGGGCAGGGAGTACGGGAGTTGGGATTGGCGCGGACTGGTTACTTTAATATCTCAGTTTAGGCATATTATTTTGTTCCTGTTTTGCGGTTTTCCCTCGTGCCTTTGCTTACCACGTCTGCCATCAGGATAGTTCAACCAGGAAACAGCAGAGGAGACCTCGGGGGTCTCTGAGACCTGACACCGTTCCCTTCTATATAAAACCCCTGGTAGCCTGTCAGATCCCTTGCCGCAGTTTGCTGTCTTCTGTCCTGCATGGCTGCTTGTTAAGATTGTTTGCTCTCTGATGCGGCGGGATACCACCTCCATCCATCCATCCATAGACCGAGACTGCTTCCAGAACGGGGAGCGTTGATCCCGCATGCGGATCACATTGTCCATCCCATCCACTATATGGAAAACCAATAACCCTTGTTCCTTCACGGCTTGTCGCCTTGCTTTGTCCTCCAGCTGGCGACTGGAGGTGCGTACAGCGCCGAGCCCTTAAGAGCCCAACCCCATGCTCCCACCCCGCCGGTTTCACGGACACAGCAGTAACGAAGGCTTGTCTGCCCTCTGCCCTGGTCTTTTTCCTGTACCTGTTTCTCTCTGTCTGCAGACTCTGTTCTCTTCTGCAGCGCACCTCTGCGCTTGTCTGCAGAATATCCGAAATTGCCTGCCGCGGTGGTCATCTCGGACATCTCCATCTCCGGCGTGCTCGTGCTCTTGCTGAGCTCCGCCGCGACCTGTCGATCTCCCCACCGCCAATTGCCCAACCACCAAGAGACTGTTGCGTCTATAGCAAAGCACCGGGGAGCAAGACTTGTTTGGAAGAGAACAGATAAAAAAGAACGGCAGGTCTTCTGTTCCAGCAGTTGGGAGGTCTGGAGGCTGACTGGCACATATCACAGGGCAGGGCAGTTCCCCACCGCCGCCGGACTCGAGCAGATGCCTGGGTGAGCTGCTAGACTACTCCTTACACACCGATCGTCCGGCGGACGCTGCGGCCATGTCGCGACACGCGAAGATGTCGCTCGAGACGGCGCTCGACGAGGAGCGTCGCGAGGTCATGGACATCCTCGAGGGCCGCAACCCGAGTCCTGCCCCGAAGAACCGCCGCGCCAGCCCTATGCCCGCCGTCCGGAGCATGCTGGACATCTCGATCTCCACGGACGCCCCACCGCGTCAGGGCTCCATCGCGGCGCCGTCATCAGCCAGAGGCGCGCCGGTCCGCAGCCTGGTCGATCCTCCCACGCCCTCGCCGCTGCGATCATCCCACTCCGCGGCCACGTCGCCAACCTCCCCCCAAGGCCTCTCGCTGCCGTCCTCTCGCCGGGCGTCCGACGGCACGAACTACCCTGCTGCGGACGCGAGGCGCAAGCCGGGAGTCGACATCGACACGGACTACAAGTTCGAGATGCTGCCCAGCATTCCGAACCAGGCACTGCCGAAGCGCGTTACACAAGGAGGCAAGGCGTCCTGTCCCCCCCCCACCAACGCAACGCATCGTCAGGGCTCAATGGCGGCAGGTGATGTCAGGGGCTGACTTGGCTACTTCTAGCAGGTTTCACACGGGGGAGGGACGCTGGGCGACACAATTCCACCACCGTGGGGATGCCCGGCCATTCCTCGAGGTCCCCCTCGTCATCACGGCTGGGGCGGTCGCTGTCGCCAGTGGACCGCCTGCTCAGGACGAGCTCCCTGAACCTGATGTCGACGCCCGGCAAGTTTGTCACCGAGAATGGGAAGGTCATCGATATGGATCGCGCGTACAAGCGCCTGTCAAGCGCGGCCCTCGCCAGATCAGGTGGCAGCCTCTCGACTCTGCACTCGAGAAAGAGCTCCAGCCGCGAGCGGGGTGAAAGCGGAGACTCCGCGGCCGAAGATGGGAACGTACGTCTTGCGAAAGATTACTACGAGGGCGGGGAGGACGGTTCGGAGGCCGCGGAGACCAGCGAGGAAGAGGCTGACGACACGAGCTCCGGTGAGGACGACGTCGGTGGAGTGTCTAGGGGAAGGCGCCGCGGCAGGAAGAAACTACTGTCAGACTCCGGTACGACGTCGGAGCAGAGCGATGGAGGCGGGAAAGATGCGGCGAAGGAACCCGGAGAGCCGCAGATTCTCCTTGCGGCCGCGGAGAAAGAGCGTATGCTGAATTCTCTTAATCCATGATTTTGTCTGAATTCTTCCACTGACATCCGTACATACAGGCCCGCAGGTTGCATCAACATACAAAGTCAAATCCCTTCTTGACCCGGAACCCACTAATCCAGCGAAGGGCAATCCTCCAAAGCCATCTGCTAAGAAAACCGGTGTCCACCCGCGTACGAGCTTCGACTATACAGCTTCGTCTGTCAATACCCCTGTCGGCTCAGACGAGGAAGCAGACTTGTCGGATATCAAGCAGGCCCAGAACCTCAGCATCCATGTGTCCGCGATCGATAATTCGGTTCCCAACAGGGCCATCCGAACCATCATCCGCGGCGACTTTACCAAGATACAGAAGGAGGCGGACGAGGGCCGACGCAGGCAGCGCAAGTATCTCGTGGCGACGGATCTCAGCGAGGAGTCCGTGTATGCTCTGGAGTGGACGATCGGCACCATCCTCCGAGACGGGGACACGCTGTTCGCCGTCTATGCCGTCGACGAGGAGACCGGGACGGGCAGCAAAGACGCGGAACTCAGTTCCTCCGTGCAGATCGGGGAGGGAGCCAAGGTGATCCAGGACACGGCCGCCGTGGTCGGCTCGCAGACCGAGAAGACCGCCAAGAGCGCGGCCCTGTCGTTACCGCACATGTTGACCCATCGGGGCAGCGGCTCGGACAGCAAGAGTGGCTCCGTCGATTCGCGCGGCATGTCCAAGGCCGAGATGGAGCGGTTCCACGCCGTCGAGGGCATCACGCAGACGTGCGTCCGGCTGCTGCGGAAGACGATGCTCCAGGTTCGGGTTGCCGTGGAGGTCATCCACTGCAAGAGTCCGAAACACCTGATCACCGAGGCTGTAAGCTTCTACTAATTCGACATATATCGCGGTTCTTGCTAATTGCAACCGACTCAGATTGATGGGCTTGAGCCGACTCTCGTCATCCTGGGCTCGAGAGGGCGGAGCGCTCTAAAAGGGTAAGTCGGTCGATACATATCATACATTTCTGGAAATCCCCCATGTCGAAGGCCATTCCGCTGACGTGTCGAAGCGTCCTCCTCGGTTCCTTCTCCAACTACCTCGTCGCCAAGTCCTCCGTCCCCGTGATGGTGGCGCGCAAGAAGCTCAAGAAGCACGCCAAGTACAAGAGCACGAACATCCGCCTGTCGAACAACCTGACCACGCCGAAGAAGCTTGCTCTGGCGAAGGTCGATTGATTGACGCGCCACGCCCCTGTCTTATAAGTCTCCGATACATACTCCGTATCCCCCTTCTTAGCCCTCGCCCGGCTCGACGCTGGACTTTTCTTGCGAGGAAGTGAGCTAGTAATGCTGCATCGCCTTAACAAGTGTCTTTCCTGTTCTCACGAACTCATATCATATTCTTAATCAGTTAATGACACATACCTAGCTTCTATTGATAGGTTGGAGACAGGGGGACAAAGGCAAAATGGCAGGTCAGGTCGGCGACTCGGCGTTTTGGGGTCTTTTTTTTTTTTTTCTTTTTCTTTCCATTCGTGGTTTGAGGGCTTTCTGCGCTGGGGAGCTGCATGATACCATGATACCATACCTACATACCTGCACACCATGTTCTGTGGGGATGACGGCTGATTATTATTACTTTTCTAGTAAATGAAACGGCATTACAAGCTGTTCTAGCCTCTGACTGGGTTCATGTGCGGTGCTTAAGTTCGAAGTACAGTCCAGTACAGTATGGCCTGATGATAGAGACGCAATGCCATAGACATAAACCAATAGAGATTGTATACTGGCCTATGTCGCTGCAGCATATACTCTGTACACTGGATATGTGTCTAGCAGACAACTGGATACCTATCTTGCCCATGGATCTATCGCGATTCGGCCCGCCCCCCATGTTTCATCCAGTGTTCGAGCGGTCTTGGCCCTGCTCCGTAACTTAGCGCCGGGTAAATAATAATTTAAAGTCGGAACTCCGCCCAGGAACCACCACATCAGTCCACAAGGCAACAAGGCTGTCCGTTTGTTATTACTCATTCAGTCTGCTATCTGTCTGTCAGTTAGTCTCAGCTTATGAGGTTGTCTGCTCTGCTCTGACTTTGACTTTGAGGAGGCCCTAAGTTGAATGGCTGACTGAGGTCTCCTTCTTTCCCCGCCTCTTTTCCGAAGGAGGTCTCCAGTCTCCACCGTTCGTTCATCAAGGACGCGTCCGTGCAGCGCGCGGCGCGAGGCAGATAAGGCTATAAGCAGGGACATCATCCTGTACATCACTCTCACTGCTCACTGCAGTTGTTCTGTTCATGTTTGTGCTAGTGCTTTACTTGCTTCTATGAGTATGTGGATGCATGTGTATGTGATTGAGACTTGACATCCTTCTTTTTCAGTCTTCGTTCTTCAAAAAAATTCCTGCTCTTTTTTTTCTTGTTTACCGGTGTACCCTATTATTGTGTTTTCTTTGATTCAGTTCGGTTCAGTTAAGTTGTTTTTAACCATATACCCTCAAATCAAATCAGAGCATTGCTTTTTTTTTCCTTGTTGTGCACTTCCAGTCAGTTACTTGTCTTTCTTGTTTTAGTTCCCAGATTGTGTGGCTGTGTGTGATCTGTGATCACACTACCATTTGACGTATAAGGCCTCCCAGCTAAAAGTTTGGTTTGATACTTTTTTGGAGCAGATTGCGGCGGCTGCTGCTTGTGCACGCGCATGCTGATGAATTGGTCTTACTCGTTGATGTTTTCTCATGGTCAATTGAATTGATACCAAACTGTCTTTTCTACGCGTTTATATGACGAAAAGTTGTTGAGGACAGGCTGTTTTCTGTCTGCTTTGGGATGTGACTTTGTCTCTGTTTCTTCTTGGTGTTCCCTAGTGCCCATGCTGTGGTAGCTCTCTTCTGCCGGTGACTTGATTACGACAGAAGAAGAAGGGCAGTCTGATGTTCTGGCTGAATTCACCATGTCCATTCCCCCGTCACTCAAGATGGTAAGATTCAAAGTCTCCACTGGCTTTCCTCTGACAAAGAGCTAAGAACTGGCAGATGCACACGGGATTGAGATTCGCTTTCCTTCTGGTCCTCGCACACCACACGCTGGCCCAATTCCCTCCATCCCCGGACGACGACCCTGCTATCAAGACGATCCGCTCGCCTGTCGACGGCAACATCACCATCCGATACAAGTCGCCGCCGGCCGGGACGTGCAACACCGTCTTCCCCACCCAGAAACAGTACACCGGCTACATCCACCTGCCGCCGTTCACCCTCGCCCCGATCCAGCAGAACTACTCGATCAACACGTTCTTCTGGTTCGTCGAGGCGCGAACGTCCCCGGAGACGGCGCCGCTGACGGTCTTCATGAACGGCGGACCGGGCAGCAGCAGCATGGTCGGCATGTTCCAGGAGGTCGGGCCGTGCGAGGTCGTCGAGATCGACGAGGACACGCTGGGCACGCGCGCGCGGGAATGGGGCTGGGACCGCAGCTCGAATCTGCTGTTCGTCGACCAGCCGAACCAGGTCGGGTTCTCGTACGACCGGCTCACGAACGGGTCCCTGGACCTTCTGTCGTCGACGTATTCGTTTCCCCCCGCGGATGTCCCGCCGGGGCGGCCCTCGTATACCTTTCTGGACGGGACGTTCAGCTCCAACGACGGAAGCTCCACCGCCAATACGACGGCCATTGCGGCTCGCGCGGTCTGGCACATCCTGCAGGGTTTCCTGGGTGCTTTTCCCCAGTACAATCCCCAGACACGCGCGAACGGGAGTCGCAGTGATGACGCTGTTGGGATCAACCTGTTTACGGAGAGCTACGGGGGCAAGTATGGCCCTGCGTTTGCTGCGTACTGGGAGGAGCAGAACGAACGGCTGAGAAACGGCGAACTGCCAAAGGACACGACACTGAACATCGAGCTCAAATCGCTCGGGATCCTGCAGGGCTGTATCGACGATCTCGTCCAGGGCCTGTTCTATCCCAAGTTCGCCTACAGCAACACGTACGGCATCCAGGCCGTCTCGCTGGCGGACCAGCAGAACATGGCGTCCGCGTTCCTCGCGCAGGACGGCTGCCAGCAGCGGATCCTATCCTGCCGGACCGCCGTCCAGGCGATGGATCCCGACGGGGAGGGCGACAGCAACAGCACCAACCGCATCTGCGCCGACGCGCAGCGCTACTGCAACCAGAACGTCGTCGGGCCGTACAAGAGCTCGGGGCTCAGCGTGTACGACATCTCGCAGCCGGCGCTGAACCCCTTCCCGCCCAACACGTACCTCGAGTACCTCAACACGGCGGCCGTGCAGGCGGCCATCGGGGCGCCCGTCAACTTCACGCCCTCCAGCCCGGCCGTCGTCGCCGCCTTCCAGGCCACGGGCGACTACAACCGGGGGGACCAGATCGCGCAGCTCGCCTCCTTACTGGAAAGGGGCGTCCGCGTCGCCCTCGTCTACGGCGACCGCGACTACATCTGCAACTGGCTCGGCGGCGAGGCCGTCTCCTTCTCCATCGCCTCGTACCTCCCCTCGGACTACCTCTCCAGCTTCAACCGCGCGGGCTACGCCCCCATCGTCACCAACGCGAGCTACATCGGCGGTGTCGTCCGCCAGGCCGCCAACCTCTCCTTTTCCCGCATCTACGACGCCGGCCACCTCATCGCCGCCTACCAGCCCGAGACGCTCTTCACCCTGTTCACGCGCATCATCCTGGGGACCGACCTCTCGTCGGGCGAGCCCGTGGACCTATCCTCCTTCCGCACGGCGGGCGACCCCAACGCCACGGCGACCAACTCCGCCCCTCCCAGGGCCTCCCCGACCTGCTACCTCCGCAGCGTTCCGGACACGTGCGGCGAGAGGCAGAAGGAGATGCTCGCGTCCGGCAAGGGGGTCATCATCAACGGCGTCCTGTACGAGCGGCAATCCGACTGGAAGAAACCAACGGTACTTGACGGCGGAGGCGGTGTCGGTCCGCCCGGGGTCCCGGGCACTGCTTCAGTCAGCGACGGCGGAAGCTCCCGCGCTACCGTGAGGCCGGCGACGACGTCGTCGAGACCAGCGACGGGCGTCTTCACCGCGACGAGCACACCGTCGATGGTCGGGCAGCGGTCGCCTCCTGCTTCTGCGGGTGTTAGTGTCACTGCACTATCACGATGTCTGTCTTGGGCCATGTCGATACCAGTGACCTTGTTATTATCATTATTGTGACCCTGCTCGCGTCTTTTTAAACCTCCTTCGAGTTGAGCTCTTGTCTGTTTTGTGATGTGTTTGTATGTCCTGTCCTGTCCTGTCCTGTCCTGTACTGTGCTGTATGGGCATTGGTATTAGTGATGCACTGTAAACCTTATTACTATACTGTCTTATTATTTATTATTAGCCTCGAATGAATGATTCATTGATTGGTGGGTTGGATTAGATGATTGACTGGTCCATGATAGTCACTGACCTCTTCCTTCCCCTTCTTCCGGGACAATCTCTATCTAGCCAGAGCCAGAGCCAGAGATACAGTCATAGTCAGGACGAATCTATGGGCCTCGAACCTGAGCATCCGATCATGATTGGGAAACAAGAACAAACAGATAAAATAATTAATAGCACAGCGAACTTTTCCAAAGTCATCAATCCAATTGAATGCTAATACCTGCCGGACAGCAGGATCCTAGCTAGCTAGGTAGGTAAGACTGCAACAATAAAAACAGAGCACAGCCCCAGGTGTGTGTGTGTATATGCACATAGACGTTCGTATTAAGGGAAAAGGGGAACCTCATCTAACCACATCAAAGTCCATCCGGAGGTTCCCATACCTCATGAGATCCTTTCCTCTCCTCCCTCTAGAGGTATTCTCGCGCTCATTTAATTTAAATTTAGCCTTTAAACTTAAGATATATCTGACTTTATCGTATGTCCCATCTCATATCAGACAAGAGTGACAGACAGGCCAGCCTACATGATTCCAGATCAAGTCTCGATCAGGTTCGCGCTCTGCTGCGCAGGCACCTGCAGCTGCTCGCCCGAGTGTTCCCTCGTGTCCTTGTTCGCCTTCCGGCCCTTGCCCGAACGCGCGTAGTACTCGTCCAGGATCTTCTTGGGGATACGGTTGAGCAGCTCCTTGGGGTAGATGCGGAGCAGGTTCCAGGCCAGATCCAGCGACTCGTAGATGGTGCGGTTCTCGTATGCGCCCTGCGAGATGAAGGTGCGCTCGAACTTTTCCAGGAATTCGAGGGAGAGCTTGTCTTCGGACGACAGAGCCTCCTCACCGACGACGGCTTTCATGGCAGCTATTAAATGCGTCAGCATGTTTTAACGGTCGTGGGGCTGGATGTACGGGGTAACTGAAAACTCACCAGCGTCTCGTCCAATGGCGTACTTGGCGTACAGTTGGTTGGAGACATCACCGTGGTCCTTTCGAGTGCGACCCTCGCCAATGGCAGATTTCATGAGACGCGACAGCGACGGCAGCACGTTAATTGGCGGGTAGATACCCTTGTTGTGCAGTTGACGGTCAACGAAGATCTGACCCTCGGTGATATAACCCGTCAGATCGGGAATAGGATGCGTGATATCTGTGGCGGGCGATTAGCATCCTTAGCGCGCGAGTTATATTCTGAAGTACTCACCGTCGTTAGGCATGGTTAAAATAGGAATCTGAGTAATAGAGCCATTGCGGCCTTCCACTCGGCCAGCACGTTCGTAAATAGTCGACAGGTCAGTGTACATATAACCAGGGTAACCGCGACGACCCGGCACTTCTTCTCGTGCAGCGGAAACCTCACGGAGGGCATCACAGTAGGCCGAAAGATCGGTCAAGATAACAAGAACGTGCTTCTCCAGCTGGTAGGCGTAATATTCTGCGGTTGTCAACGCAAGACGAGGTGTAATAATACGCTCGATACTGCGAACATGTCAGTTCTGCCTGTCGGGTTATCCGCCAATTCTACTTACGTAGGATCATTAGCCAGGTTGAGGAAGAGAGTGGTACGCTCCATGCTGCCATTCTCCTCGAAGTCACGAGTGAAGAAACGACTGGTTTCCATGTTGACACCCATGGCAGCGAAAACGATCGAGAAGTTGTCCTCGTGTCCATCGTGAACGTCCTTGGTTGGTCTCACCAGACCGGCTTGACGACAGATCTGGGCCGCGATTTCGTTGTGCGGAAGACCAGCGGCGGAGAAGATGGGAATCTTCTGACCTCGAGCAATGGAGTTCATGACGTCGATGGCGGAGATACCAGTTGAGATCATTTCTTCGGGGTAGACCTTGTCCGACAGTCAGACCGGTGCAAGGCGGTTGGGGATGCATCCTCGAATTTACATACTCTGGAGTAGGGGTTGATAGGACTGCCGTTGATGTCGAGGTAGTCCTCCGCCAACACTTTGGGGCCCTTGTCGATTGCGCGTCCCGAACCGTCGAACACCCGTCCCAGCATATCTTCAGACACACCGAGCTTCAGGCTGTGGCCAGTGAACTCAACCTTGGTCTTTAAAGCCGTCAGCGCTTCTCCATCGCCTCACAACTATCAAACCAACGTGTCCAATATTCGTACCCTCTTGACATCGATACCGGACGTGCCTTCGAAAACCTAGGGGTCGCATGTGTTGTTAACGTCATGTACAGGAGTCTGCACGCAGCCACTGATATGTTCGCACCTGAACGACGGCCCTGTTGCCTGTGGACCGAGTCAGCCATGAATATGTGGATATGGACATAGAACAACCCACCTCTGGCTTCCAGGACCTGACCCGAGCGCTCTGAGCCATCGGGCAGCGTCAGGGACACAATCTCATTATATCTGGGGAACTTGACCTAAATCCGGACAACACCTATTAGCGGACAAGCCCGCAACAAGATCGCAGGGCAACAGAGGGGACGTGCATTATCTAGGATGACCAGCGGGCCGTTGACACCTCCAATGGTATTGTAGCGAATACGGGGCTTGATGGAGGTCATCCGCGGATCGACGAACTCGGTAGCCATGGTGAACAGGGGTCCTCCGCGGACGCGACGAGAGCAGGGGGAAGAAGAGAACAGATGAGGGGAGCGGTGGAGTGGAGGATGCCAGATCCAGCGCAGTCGGGGTCACCACGACGGATGGAGCTCCAGCTCCAGCTCGCCCGCGCGCTGCGGCCCGCGTCTTGGACCCGGCACGTGATGGCGGCATGATCAACATCGCACTTGTCTCTCTCGCCATCAGACTCGCAGACGCAAGGCATCAGACGTCTGCTCTCATGGGAATCATTAGGAATATGGGAGGTTCTAGTTTTCCTCTGCAGGCTTTGTGATTGCAGCAGTATCCCCTTCGTAATCAGAGGGGACATTTTGCATGTAGGTAAATCATGTGACTGTCAGCGTGCCGCAATAGTAGATAAGAAGCACCCTAAGATTAGTTAAAACCATCCCAAGACCAACAGCTGCCAGGCGATATACTGCTGTTACTAGTGATCACCACTGTCTCTGACTATTTCCAGAATATATGACGGCTGGCATTTGGGCATGGTCGAGTCACAAATTAAAGAGAAATAAGGCATATGACCGTATATAGATTTGAACAGTATTCTGAGGCAAACTACTCTCTTCAGAACGATCTCAATGGGGATCCCTCCGTATTTTTTTCGACCATGGCAAATGCTACAGCATCTGACCACTGTTAGAATGTATGATGTCTCGTCTACATCAAGTTCCTCGTTGTTTGTGATGCTTCTACACATCAACGTTTTAGATATATCTCAAACAACTGGAAAGCGGCCAGGGCTATGAATAACCCCATCGGGTCAGATCACGGTGTCGCTAAACCAGACGAGGCAGCTCCATGTCTCATGGAGTGAACGATATGGTTGAAGAGGCAGAAAGGATAATAGTGATACAGAGACATAATGAGGCGGATGACTGGATGGCAGTTCATTTTTTAGCCCTTTTTAACAGTGAGTAGGTAAATAACAGGGATGTAAGTGCTATTCACATACTGTTTTCAATTACGGATTAGTACATACTATCCATAGATAAGCATACCTACCGTATGTGCAGAGGACAAGAAAGAAAGTGAAGATTAAAGATCATGATATTTGTTTGCTCTCCGTAGAAGGATACCCGTTTCAGCTGGGTTGTCTGCATTTCTGTTTTCAAGATCTAACATACACAGAAAACAGTATCTCAGACTATCTAAGAGCATCCATAACATGAAACCATTCTTCTTCTCTTCTATTGACACTTTTTTCTCTCACACATCGCAAAAATCGTGACAAGGATTAACAGAAAAGAAATCGGGTACAACGGTCCATGAATATTCAGTCATATCTCAAAAGTTGGAAACAATCCAGTTATAACGATTAAAAGCAAGCAGGCGAAATCGCCCAAACGCTCTTAAAATCTCAGATCCCAACCGATCTTGGGACCCAACCTGGGCAGCTCGTTTGCAACGCTTTCCACGTCCTTGTCTCCTCTTCCACTCAGGTTCAGAACGATGTTCTGGCCCTTTCCCATCTGCTTAGCCAGCTGTATGGCACCATAGACTGCATGCGAAGACTCCATGGCGGGAACAATGCCCTCCAGCTGTGAGAGCAGACGGAACCCTTCCAATGCTTGGGCATCGGTGGCGGCGATGAATTGAGCACGTCCGCTGTCCTTCCAGGAGCTGAGCTCGGGTCCTACACCTGGGTAATCAAGACCCGCGGAGATAGAGTGGGTTTCAGAGATCTGACCATTCTTGTCCTGCAGAACGTAGGTACGAACACCGTGCAAGACACCCTTGGTACCGCCCGTCAGCGTCGCTGCGTGGCGGTTGGTGTCGATACCGTCTCCGCCGGCTTCAACACCAAGCAACTTGACGCTCGGGTCTTTCGAGAAGGGGTAGAACATGCCAACGGCATTGCTACCACCGCCGACGCAGGCAACAACTGCATCCGGCAGTCTGCCGGTAAGTTCTTTCATCTGCTCCTTGGTCTCGTTACCAATGACGGACTGGAAGGTGCGGACGATGGTTGGGAAGGGGTGTGGTCCAATTGCTGAACCGATAACGTAGTGTGTGGTATCGAGTTCGGTGACCCAGGCGCGGAGCGCCTCGTTCACCGCATCTCGGAGGGTTCGACTGCCAGTATCAACAGCAACGACGGTTGCGCCCAGGAGCTTCATACGGAAGACGTTCAGAGCCTGGCGACGGACATCCTCTGCACCCATGTACACAACGCATTTCATTCCGAACTTGGCACAGACAGTTGCAGTTGCAACACCGTGCTGGCCAGCACCAGTCTCAGCAATGACTTTAGTCTTTCCCAGTCTTCGGGCGAGAAGAACCTGACCCAATGCATTGTTGATCTTGTGGCTACCAGTGTGGTTGAGATCCTCACGTTTAAGCCAGATGTTGGCGCCTCCGACATACTCCGTCAGACGGGGCGCAAGATGGAGGCTGCTGGGTCGGCCCATGTACGGATAGTACGAACGGTATTCTTCCCAAAACTTGGGATCATTCCTAGCTTCTTCGAAGCCTTTCTCGAGCTGGGCCAAGCAGTCCATGAGAGCCTCGGGAACATACTGTCCACCAAACTCACCAAAATGTGAAGGAAGCGCAGCAGGGTCGCCAGTAACATTGAGCGCCTCAATCTGATCCACCAGGCCGGGCCCAGAGGTAGTGTCATTTTCGGTAATGACCTTAGTCGGCTGTGCATCGAAAGCTGGTTGCACCTTCTCGACCGGTGGCAGAACGTTCACTTCCCGGATGATTGCACCTTGAGCGTCTCTCTCCAGCTTCCGCCCAGTGATGCTGGAAAGGTATTCCTCGACCTTCTTAGGCCCCTGACCAGCAGGCGCCTGGCCCAAAACAGTAATTATCTGGCTACCGATCACGACGCCCTCTGCGATCTCCTGGACAGTCAAGAAGTGCTCACGGGTGCTCACACCAAAGCCCACTGCGGCGGGGACGTTGCCCGAGTAGGCGTGCACCCGAGACAGAAACTCCGGAAGGCCTGAGCTCAGGGTTCCAGTCGCACCTGTGACACCCATCCGCGAGACGACGTAAATGAACGAATCGGCGATGCTGCAAAGCAATTTCATGCGGGAGTCTGATGTGGCAGGCGCAACAAGCGGGATGTAGGACAGCCTGGATTAGATGTAAGCGCAATCCTATAATTTTACTTCTCAGGTCTCCAGGGGGAAAAAAAGGGAAAAAAAAAAACTTGAAAACTCACCCCTCTTTGGTACAGAGATCCCGGAATCGCACTGCCTCTTCAGGCGGCAGGTCGACCATGATGAACCCATTGGCCCCTGCCTCCTTGGTGTCCTTGAGCATGCGCTCCTCACCATACTGTAGCACCGGATTATAGTATCCCATGAACAGCACAGGGGCCTTGAGACCTCTCTTCCGGGCCGTGCGGACCATCTCCAGCACCGTCGGGATGGTGACACCATTCTCGAGGGCCTTGGTGTTGGCTTTCTGGATTGTGGGACCATCGGCGATGGGGTCTGTGAAGGGAATACCCAGCTCGATTATATCTGCAAGGTCGCACAGTTGTCAGTGAGGTCGAGAAATGTACAGTTACGTCGCAAAGATACGATAATGTTTTGAGTGGGGCAGGAGGCATAGAGACGGGGACAATTGCGCACCAGCTCCTCCGTTCTCCATGCCAAGCATGTTATCGACCGTTTCTTCGGTCGTAGGAAAACCAGCGGTGAGATATGCCACAAGAGCAGAGCGTTTCTGCTCCTTGCATTTGGCGAACGTCTCTTTTATCGCCTCCATGGCGGGCAGAGAAGCAGAGATCTAAGATGGTAGTGAACGAAGGACCAAAAGCTCCAATTGTACACACCAAGAGAGTGCAGGAATAGAGATACAGCAGATGGAGGTCAAATTGGAGCCTGCTGGTGGTGGGAGAGAAGGACTGTTCGTGTTGGGGGGCTGAGTCACCGTTCAACTTTTGATCCGATTTCTGGAGATTCTGCCCCTCTTCTTCTGTCTGATCACGTGGCGGTGCTGGCGATAAGATAAGCGGGCGGTGAGGGTCTCGACCGGTCGACAGACAACTACTGCGTCTACTGACAACATCCCCTCAGGTAATGTAGTGGGGTGAATGGAAAGATATATATTTCTAATTCTCTAGCAGAAAGCAACCAATGTCACCTCCAATAGCCTAGGGTACTGTCCATATCAAACTCCTGTATGCGGAACGGTCTGGAAGGGACTTCCGCGCCAAGAGATTCATTCATGCACCCACCCTCTCGTTCCGATCGTACGCCATATCCTGTTTGATGCGGGCATATCTTTGCATTTAGGTAGTTCGAATGCAAATGATATTTGTCCTACATGCCACATGGCCTATCCGACCATCTCGTGCCACCTAGGTACAAACTGGTCTAGGTACCTGTAGGTACTGTACTACCCATAACTTTCTGCCCGCCTAGACGAGGCACCCTGAAACCGCTGCTCCGATAACCAAATGCGGAATCTAGCGGTCTCGGACCACTGCAGGATCTTCATATGCGTCGGTTCGATCATGATGTGGCAGGCTATTCCCGAATCCGGAATCTAGATCAGGTCTGTCACAAGGGGAATAGCCATTTCGTTATATCCGTTTAAACGCATCTGGCAACCGCTAGACTCTAGATATGGTTATGCAGAATCAGTCAAAGATGCAATCAACATTAACAACGCATATTTGCCCACAAAACCTGGCTGAACTCCCTTACACAATGATTCTCCCCTTCACCGCTACTAGCATAGACCACCTACATAGATTCAACCAATTGCTCTATTGCTTCAAAGTGACTCGATTGCTATCATGCTCACATTTCTGTACAAAAACACAGGCAGATTGCAATACTCTTCTCCATTAAGATTACTATCCTCCACCCAACCCACAAAGATTCGATAACTGACACACCATCAAACCATGAAACAAACAAGCCAAATCAGACCGATCGATCCCAAAAAAAAACCCGCCAGAACTCCCTAGAAATGCATGTGCTGTATGTGTGTACCAACCAGTCCGCCTGCACAGGTCAAATTCCCAATCCCGTTTCCCTGTTGAAAAAAGAGTTATATCACAAAACAGACTTTTGTATCCCTCGCCGCCGAATATCAGTTTGTTGCACCCTTCCAGTAAGCACCCGCCATCCGGTAGATAAAAGGAATGTCTGCAGCGCCTTGCTCACGGGAATGCAATAGATGTACAATGTGGTAAAAGGAATGAACCGCTGATGCCCCCGATATCGATGCACATGCAAAGGAATGGACAGACCCCGTCTAATATGGATGCACAAAAATGCAGAAAACAACATGCAAAAAAAGTCAAGGGGGCATGCACGCATGACGTTGTAAAAGGAGAGACATGCACCATAGCAAGTGTATGACAACCCGAGAAGCAAAACAACTCAGCCTCACCAACTAGGATATCCAAGACAATGAAGGAAAGACCAACACCCTCGCTTGCTTCGAATAGTATCAAGGAGTGACAAGGAAACTCGTAACCACTATGCTATGGAAACAATGTGACTATCGACTGGCGAGACGTGAGGCGCAAACAGGCAGCAGTAAAAAAAAAAAAAGTGAGGATGGGGACTAGGATATCAAGAGCCCGCTATGCAGTAGACCACCAGAGGTGATGTCATTCATACCGAATGTAGAGTGAAGATGGAGGGATACGTAAGCGCTCGTGAAGTGGTGTTCTGACCGACCAAGGGGTTAAGGTGAGTGGGTAGAGATGGCGATGAATATGACGACAAAAGCACTCGCAGCCGAGTCAATCACAATAGACATCAAGTGCGAGGATTTGCGCTCAACCCGACGCTGACAGAGCCCCATGATCGAATGATATGATTCGCCGGTCACGCAGCCTCAGGGAGCAGCAGTAGCCACACCAGCCTCCTTTTTTCTCGTCTCCAATGATCAAACATTGAAGTTGGATCGCGGGCCAGATTTTACCTCCATTTTGTTCTTCCGATAGCAGCATTGTCACGGCACTATACTCCAGGCGTCGAATGACTGATAGAGTACGGAACAGGAGCCATGTAATTGAAGCCATCGGAGGTGGAGGGTGTCGCGATCCCGGGAGTGGTGTTAACAAGGCCGGTGAAGTCCCATGATCCCCGACTCACAGGAACCGTTAGGTTCTGTTGGCTGGTCGGCATGTAAGAATACATCGAAGATGGGGAAGCGTAGGAATGACTGGCGGCAGGCATCGTCACCCGGAGCTCTGGAGCACCACCGACGCACCCGGGTAGCGAAGGCTTAACCGGAGGCGAGAAAGCAGTGGAGGTCAGACCGGCCCCATATGCGCTCGTTGTTGTCGAGTCGGAGACGGACTGAGGTGACGCAGCATGTTGAGACTCTGTGCCTGAGTCTGAGTTTGTCCCATTGCTTGTATAGTTAGAACCGATGGGAGGTGGGAGCGCTCCGGCAGTCGAAGAGTAACTCGCGGACTACGTCTCAATACTATCAGTGATCCTTGTCCCCTTCAGGCTGAGAAGCCACGGTCCAACCGGAATCGGTGATTCAATGACTTACATATTTTCCAATAATTTTCTTGAGCGCATGCGCAAGAATCTTCCATGGGAAGACCTTGACATCCTTCTCGATGTTACGAGGTTTTGGTGCCGGAAATCCCATGATGACCTTGAAAAATTCCTCACTCTCTGCTTTGGCCTTCGAAACTGTGAGCGGTCGGAAACCCTCCAGGTTTCTGCGAATTCGATTTTTCTCCTCCACGGTAAAACGGACACCAACAAGCGACTCGAGTAGATAAATTGTGTCCACACTCGTAACGAAGCACTCCTTCTTCCCATCCCAGTATATGCAGCTGATGCAGATGCTATTTGGCGCACGTTCCTCCGGGGAGACAGCTTTGAAATCAGCGTGGATCGTACTTCCAGTCTGGACTCGTGTAAACTGAACAAGTCGTCGTTTCGCTTCCCGTTCCTCTGGAGTCCACTTTTCGGCCATAGAGTCAAGGTCGCCGTTGAGCTTGAGGACCGCTTTTGAGGGATATATCGCGTAAGGATTGAACGGCTGCGTCTGGCTCAGGCTATTTTGCTGCATAGTAGATGTTCGAATGAGAGTAGGATTTGGAGGTCTGGCAGGTGAGGATATCGCTTGCTGATGCGGCGCAGGAGTCACCGGAACACCTGGGCTGCGGGAAGTATGGTTTACTGTAGCAAACGACGGACTCCACGAACGTTGCAGCGGAGATGGTGCTTTAATCGTTCCCTGTGGTGCGCTGGAGCCTCGTGAGTGGTGGCTGAAAGACATATTGGGCGATGAAGCTGGCGGATACGGAGCCGGATATATATTCATCGCTGTCGATGTCTGCAGGAAAGGGGAATACGACGAGCTTGAGCAGCTTTCAGGGAAGGAGTAGGTCTCAGACTCCTCCTTAATCTGTAACTGCTGGTCTGACGCCCTCTTCTTTGGCATCGGGAGGGAGCTGTCTGAAACAGACGAGACGCGTCTCTTCCGTGACTCATCAGAAGGCGAAGGCTGAGCAGTGTGTTCGTAAGTGTAGACGCCAACCTGAAGTGTTGTTGTGCCGTATTCTTGGCTATCCATTACCACTTGCAACGGAACCGCGAACGAGGGCGAACCCGTCGAGCTAAATGGAGGAGTGGCAGCAGAAAGAACATATTGGAAAACGGAGTCCTGGAAACCCAAGAGTTGCGGGATGCATTCACATTTCTTCGATCCAAAGGACAGAGAGAAAGCTACGCAAGGAGAGGTGTGGAGATCGTATGGAGAGCGGATATACACCAACACCTTCGTCCCTTCGCTGCCTCTTTGCGGAGAGTAGGAGGTGACTTCAGGCACCTGACGAGGGCGGGTCCCAAGGATGGGCGAGCGGGGCTCCTCAAATGAGACCGACCCTGTGAAATCCTGGTTCGTTACATAGTTGAGGCTGTCAGGATCTTGGCTGACATGATCTTCCAAAGTGGACGGGAAGAGCTGTGTCACGTAGGGTGATTGAGCATAAGGGGGATAGGGGATAGAATCGTGGAGTACTCGCGTGTGATCATAGTCTGACAAGCGAAAGCGCCGTTAGCCCAAAAATAACATTCCCGGACGTGATTTGATCTCCTCGCTTGCTTCTATCATGAAAAGGGTGTATTCTGGGGGGATTATTATGGCGGAGAGTAGTGTCACTCACCAAGTGGACCAACTTGCGGAGACCTCTGGAGGGCCGACATAGACAAGATGGGTTCAGACTTGGCCAAAAGGCCGTCTGAAAATGCCTCCGCAAATCGTGACTCTTCAGGATCCGAGAAATCCAACGATTCGTCAAGAATCAAGGGGGTCTGGAAGTCCGGATCGAACTATGTTTTGCAATAACGTTAAATCAGCCCTGTCGGACCGTAGTACAAGGGCATTTCTCAAGGACAGTACAGGTCGAGTCCAGTCGGACCTGGACCAAATCCAAACTAGATGGAGAGGAAGGAGGCTTCAGGGAAGAAACACCAAAGGGTCCGACTTACCAAAACGCCGTGTGTCTTTGAGTAAGCCACCTTGAAGACGTTGCAAGAAATGCAACAATTTCAAAAGCGAGTGACTGCGAATTTATCTCTCAGAACGATCGTATGTCAGAGAGACGCGAAGCGACTCTCCGAAACAAAACGAGCGACGACACGAGGCTGTCCTTCAGCCTCAAAAGTGAGAATGAAATAAGAGACCTCCAATCAACATCCAGGACCCGGGGAGCTAGGCTGAGTGGCACTAGCAAGAAGGTTGGCTGCAGATTGGACCCAGACACAAGCTGTTATGCGCGACTCTTCTGGGATAGTTTCACGGCGATCTTGCTGGCATCAGGAGATGAACCTGCGAAAGAAAGCGTGGGAACGGGGGCTCCCTGAGAAATTGTGTGGGCAGCGTCAGGAAGCTTCCGTCGACCTATTGAGACTGGAGAGGTTCTGCTCGCTTTCCGCTAAATGACCCGAGTTTCGGGAAGCTGAAGCAGGCTAAACGGACAGGAAAAAATGGAGGTAGTCGCTCCACGAACTGCTCCACTGCTCAGTAAGAACACCTCAGCCCAGAAAAGCGGGTTGTCGCATAGACCAGCAGGCACTGACAAAACGAATAAAGAACCAAGAGAGAACAGAGTTCAACGGATAACGAAGGTCAGGCCAATGTTTGCAAAGTGGTTGAAGACAACACATTGGATAGCAAGGCACATGGCCCAGCCAGACTGCGAAGTCGGATGTGTAGGGAGAGAGAGAGCGTTTCAGGAAGCAAGGAGTTCAGGTGAAGGGAAATATAGGGAACGCAAGGCATTGGAGGCAGTATACAACTATGGTAAAAAGCAAAATCATATCTACTAACCTTGATGGATAAGGCTTCAGGACCCTCAAGTGCCCTTTTTTTCCCTTTCGCAATCCGAGTTGACCTTCTTTCCGTGCTCGTCTTGGGGCGGCACGTCCTCTCCGGTGAGCAGAAGAGCCTTCAAACCTCCGGCAGCTTCTGGGTCGAGTCAATTGCAGCAAGAAAGGCGCTGGCGAACCAGTCTGTACGAGACCTGGATGAGGCTCGTGGGGTAGATAGCCGGATAGCGCGAGACAGACTGCTGCACTCCCGTTGATAACAAACGGCCGATGCGGGATTAACTCTACAGAACCGTGGCCGTAGCACGAGACACAGCTCGGAGCAGGCAGCTATTTGCTTCTTCCACCTTTGGTCTCCAGATTGCCGCGGATCTTGAAGCTTTTAATGATACGGGACACAAAACGAATGTCGTCCAACGATCAGCAAAAGCACGGTATCCTCGATTGATTAGGAATTAGCGGGAGAAAAGGCGACGAGCCCTTTCGCCTCTTCAAAGCAGCAGCAAGGTAGCGAACGTGGTTTCGTCAAAAGCGAGCGTAAGAGCGAGTGTCAGAGGAGCGCGAATGGGCAGATCTTCAAGACGTCATCCAGAACCTTGGGGGGAGGAAAAGAATAGGAAAGGAGAAAAGAGACACTCGCAGGGCTCCGACGACGAGGATATATTTCCTTTGCTTGCACTAGAGCCGAGGAGGATGTGGTGCTAGCGGAAGCCGTGGCGGGGGACGCAGCGACAGGCGTCCGTCCTGGGATGGCCGCGGCTCACCACTGCCTGCGAGCAGACGCACCGCACGCCCTCATGCCGGGCTAGCTGGCCGGGCGATCGCGAGGTGGAGGGTGGATGCGATGGCGGTTGAACGGTATCCGAGAGGGCCTCCGGGCCCGTTCTCCAGGGAACCAGCCGGAGCGACGAGGCCGTTGGTTGCAAGGGCCACCAAGCACCCGGTTGCAAAGAATAGCAATCGAACCGCCAGCGCCTCTCCTGAGTGGGTGCGAGCAGCACGGGGGGGTCGGCGGAAAGGTCTCGAATCTGGCGAGCTTCCCGGACGGTGGTGTCAGCCGGCTTGGGAGCCTTTGGCCCAAGCACTTCGAGCACCGCCTCGTTTCCCACGGCCGTCCACCACCAAGACGACGGGGCGTCTTCCCAGAGGCTTTGCTCCCGGCCAGGGATGCCTCTACCCACTGGCACTAGCTCTGCGGCCCCCGGATCCAGCGATCCCATCGTTTGCCAGGCTTTTCCATGCCCGGTTTGGCCCTGCTCCTCCCAGCTCGACCGCGTCGCTAACCCATTTCCTGCAGACCCTCACGCCGCCGTATCCTCCTCCGCGAGCCTGCAGTGAGGAGCAACGGAGAATTGGGCAGCTTGACCCTGACGACCCCCGTCCTCGCGCTGGGGATTCACATGTTGCGTCGCCTCGCCTTGCACAACACCCAGGGTGGCGGTCATCGCTTGGTCGGACGAGTGATCGAAACGGCCGCTTGGAGGAGCCCTTTTCAGCACTAACTACGCCCGGCAAGGTTTGGTGGACAGGACGGGACTCGGCGGGTGATCTAAACATAGCAAACGGTGCAGGGGGGTTGGACCATGCAAGGGCCCCGGCGCCCCGTTTGGGAAAGGCACAAGATGACCCTTCGTTCAATGACGGGACTAGTTACGGGGTGTGACGATGGTTCCCGTCCTCAATTCACGGTGACGCTGGGTCAATCAGCGATCCAGCGTCGCTGTCAGGAAGACGCAAGGTGACACGCGGACTACGGAGTATAAAAAAGAAAATAATACCGTTCCGTCCCCAGCGCAGGGGACTTTGAATAGTCTAAGCAGATAAGGCTGCCAGAGCGCCATGGTACGGATGGAGTGGCTCTGCATCGTCCTCGCGCTCCTGTGTTGTGCTGGCTGACAGCTGTGGCTAAGGATCCACTCTGGAAACGTATTCCGTGGCAGCCCTCTATGGTTCATCGCACAACGCAGATTGCAGTGGTCATGCTTCTTGCAAGATCGCAACTGGGCCACTTGAGGAGCAACAGGTCGCAGTAGTCATAGTCACCCGGAGCCTGAATCCATTGTTCTGATCACGAGGTGAGAACTCGAGAGAGGGGGATGCGAGGGTGGACTCGGTGCATGATATGATCGACACTCCGGAAGATCCATCACCTCGTCTGCAGTCAGACGATGTTTACAGGATTGACTACCTGCAACCTCAACGCGCACGCAGTACTCCGTACAACAGGCCAGCCGATTGTCGTTTCATGCTGCCGTAGCTAGGCGTCCACCCGACAAATTCCAGAAAAGTGGATATCACTGCCTAGATCTATCATGGGTGAAGACTCAAGATACAATTCACTACAGATAACCACCCCATAGCCCCCTCTGTACGGGGTAGCTTCGCCCCTCACAGTTTACTGGTATACTCCCCCATACGTGGACCAGCCAGGACTGTTCGGTCAATATGACGAGAAGGAGAGGCCCCGAGAGACTATGAGGATCCGGCACGTCCGCTGCCTCACCATCGTCCTAATCCCACTGTACACCTTGTTTGGGATATAAGATTTAACAACACGCCATAAACAGCATCCTCCATGCTGCGTAGAATTATCACAGCAAGGAGCATGCTTGATATGCGAGCCTTGAATCCATCCTACCTCCCCCCTCGATGTTTATTTCCTGCCCAAGAACACAGAGCTGCGCCATTGTACTCCATACGCCGTAAACGCAAAGCTAGGGGAAGGCAGCTCACCATTTTTGGATCTAGATTTGACAGCGTTACCTTTTATGATTGCTTGATAGATGTAGATCTGTCGGTTACTCCGTAATAGTCTCTTGGATGCTGAGCTTATCTGATTCCTTGCATTTTCCTTGCATGAGTTCAACATGTCCGTCCAGCTTTTCACTCCTCCATTCACCCTGCAGAGCTGTTATTCCATATCCATGATGCAGTTCCAGGCCTACACGCTAATGCTGGTATCCCGATATAGCACTAGCGGGTCGGCGACATCTCCCCAGCAATGCACCGCAGGCTGCAGATGCACGGTGCCGCGCTCTCGATCCTGGCGACTTTTTGGATTTGATTGGTTGGCTACGGACGTCTGAAAGGCGTGCACGCTGGAAGCTCTTCTGCTGGTGCTGCTACTACTACTGCTGCGACTCGGGGTGCTGCTACGGTGCACACCAGATGTGATCGTTGTGTACTGTAGCATCACTGCATGGTGTTGCTTACGCCGGGGTGTTTTTTGGACAGCGTCTCTGCCGTTCGCCGTTCGCCTCCTGTCAGACTGAGTGCCGCTGCCCTCATCCCTAGGCTGCATGATAATCAATCAATAGTATTGCGGGGATCCGTCGTCTCTCGAGGATCAGGAGCAACAGTCCACTTGGGCTTGGATCTAGCCTCCGGTCGTCAATGCTGGCTACTCCGTACGGAGTACTCCGTCCAGCGCGCGGACAGAGGGCATCCTGCTGCGTCCACCCCGTAGTCCCGTACCCGAGGCACCGGAAGAGGAGGAGATCGTGCCGGAGCTTTTCTTGAGGCTGCTAGCAGCGCACCCCGGAGCCCTACGCCGTGTAGGTCGTTTTAGCGCGGGACAGGCATCGATAGGCGGCCTCCTAGTCGGGAATCGCATAACGCATGAAGCTGGGCCCGTTCTATTCATAGCACGAATGGAAGCACTGGATTCTTCTGGCGCCTGCTAGCCCTCGCCTAACGACGGGTTACTAAGATATGTACCTCGTGAGCCACCGTGGCTAGAGTACGGAGTCCGCTGCCAAAGGCATCCTCGGATATCGTGGACACGCGCTTCGCCAGACCCGCACTCCTTCTGTCGCGCACCCTTTTCTCTTCGAGAGTCCACCGCAACGTCTCGGTTCATGGATCTCTCCAGGGCCTCAGCCCTGAGAGATGTTCGCTGCAAGTCCTCCCCCCTGTTCCCGTTGCTGAAAACGGCCGATCAGCGATCGCCCATCATGCGCGACGGGGCAGTCTGTCAACCAAAATAGCGCTGAACTATCCCAACAACGGTGTACGGAGCAGCATTTTGTTCATGCGGGACCGCATTCGGCGTACTCCGTCGAAAATCGGGCTCCAGCATGATCATATTATTGAAGTTCGGGGCTCCTCCCCGAGAATAATAATATAGAAATTATAAAATGCCTCCATCCAGCTCGCGGAGAGACTGACTGATTACAGTATTTTACTATTTTCTGGCGTGCCTTAACTCTATCCGCAGCATTGGTCTTCCACTCCATCCCCGTGACCGTCGCTTGGCCCCCCACCCCGCTATAGCTATAACACCACCGTGATAATATTTTAGCTTCCCAATACCAGACCTTTCGAGAACGGTGAAGAAGAGTTCTCAAGGGGAATCTCCGTCACCGGAAAATCGTTACCACAGCCCCATCAATGCATCATTCTCCCTCCTCCCCTTGAGTCCTAACGGTCAATGATTGCCTCGGGATTAAAGTGACTGCAATCGGACGACGATTTATTTTCTTGCTCTTCTTATCGGGCGAAATCCATGGCGATCTCTGTCCCCCGGAACTTTGCCCTAAATAAATAATCCTTGGGAATTCGATTCATCGGCCATCGGTGCCAAAATGAGCTCCGATCTTTCGTTCATACTTTCCCCAAGCGGAATTCACATTTTAAGCTTCGACCGAGCTTTTCATTTTTTTTCGAGTCTTCGCAAGCTTATTTTTTGTTATTTTTTGGAGCCTTTTTTGGTGGACGGCTGAATGTTGATGGAAACCCACCGCTTCTTGACGCTGGAACCTCGTGGAAGCTGCAGAAAAGGGTAGCTTAAGCGCCACAAGCGACGAGGCTTGGCGATTTGGAAACCGCTCTTCCCGCCGTTCTGTAGGGCTTGACATCATGATCCCGCTCTGCAGCGTGCAAACATTGCCAAACAGCCCTTGCGGGGCTTTTAGTCAGGAAATCCACATGGTTTGGACTTTTCATTATTATATAATAATTATATTTGGTATTAATTGATTGCAGGATGTGCACAGTGTTGGCTCGATCAATGGGTTCTGCTGTACTAATTTGTCCTTGCCCCAGACTTCCTCATACCAATGCCAGGTAATTCGATAAGAAATGACGCGTAGGAAAGGGCTGTCTGCGATGCTTTGAAGCTATCATGTACAACAAATACATTCTCACGTTGGTGTTCGACTACACGAGAGCAACCAAAACACCAAATTTTGGAACTTCGTTCCTTATGAGATCATAGCAGTATCCGTCCCATTAGAAAAACAGACTTCACTGCTGGATACTCTATTTGCTCCGCAGAAATTGTGGCACTGCCACAGAATTCTCTTACACAACTGTTTTCTGATTCGTTGCTTTCAACTCCACCCGGTGTGAGGTGTATCCAGTGAATATATCCATGGATCTTAACTAAGGGGAAAGGCCACCCGATCCATCTCGATTGTGGCTGGCTGAGCGTTCCTAGCGCTGAGCGCAGCAAGCTGAACTTGATATGAACAACGTTACAGTACTAAATTCTCACCGGATCTCCAAAGCTAGGAAATAATCGTGTCGATTTTGACTGATCATAATAATAATCGCGACTGGTTTCGTGTTGTTTTGCCTTGGATGACATACAACCAACTTCATGTGCAGATGCCCTGCAGTCAGGACGATCATCTAAACTTTTGCGGTTTCAGCCCGCTTCCAAGAATCCCTAGGGATCCATGGACCTATCGGGGTCATGAGAAGGCGGATGATCTCGATATGCAGATTATACAGTACTTTTTTTTTCTTTGTTTACATCTTCCCCCCGGGCTTTGCGATAATGCCAGTCTTCCTCCCTTCCCCCTCCCTCCTCCTTGGAATTCATCGCTTTCAGCTCGTGTCTTGCAATGCTGCATACCCATGATGCCCCCCTCCTCTCACTTCTTACTTCAAGATCAGTCTGCATCTATTCTAGAAACAGCAACAGCGTTGCACCACCAGCATCTAGTGTGTGGAGTCTGATGTAGGTTTAGGATTGATTTTCAGAAACCGGGTGGACTAAATATTTGGGTGAAGCGATACTAGAAAAAGCCGTCCAGCCAGCCATACAGTATTATTGGTGGATTGCTGCCCGTCCCGTCAGGCATGGATGGTTTTCATCTCCGTGGTGGTTTCACCAGATGAGTAAATCATGTCCCGTGTTTACAGTTTACTACTCACTGCATACATACCTGTTCAAACTCAGCTAGATTATTATTAGGCGTTCAATCTGGGGAGAGGATGGCACCAAGTTTCCTTCCTTCTTGGACAGACGCTGGATATATCGCTGACTCTCTTATCAAGGGGATGCATGCGTTTTGCATCCAAAAAGATTATGATTCCTCAGCTGAATTACTCTCTCCATGCTCCAGAATATAACTAGTCAGTTATATATCCAACCATAGTCTAAGTAAACAGATTATGTACGCTTTCATTGCAGGAAACAAGTTCATCTACCGTACAACTACTCCTACAGATGGTTATTATTATTGTTATTCCTCTCATCATGCGTCTCCCGGTCTGTCTCTAATCTCCAAAATAAACTCTCTCTATATGTCGGCACTCTCGTGATGATGATACCGAAAAAAGAAGAAACACCGCATTTCCCTCTCCCATCTCCTTCACCGCCCCTTCAGCAAGAACAAAGACCCGCTTTGTCTTATCTTACTCTTACCATCTGTTGAATCCGTGAATGAATCAATAGTCGCCAACCCCAAAGACCGTTCTACCTCCCTATTCTATTACCCTACCTAGCAAAGCCCCCGCGGAGAAACCCGATCAGTGTCTGGTGATTACTCTCCTACATCTTTCCAAACAAATCCAAGTCCTTGGCGAAACGGCGCTTTACATTCCGCTTATGTTTTTTGCATTATTATTATTTTGTGTGTTATGGAACAGGGCAATCCGAAGTTATTCCGAACTGAACACGGCAAAATGTCTCACTCGTGATACGAGGGGGTCCACCACCACTAGTACTTGGGTCTTGTGTGCGGCCGCGGAAACCACACGACCATTTTTCCTTTTTTCCTTTTCTTTGAAGGGCTGGGCCGAGTTATTTCTAGACAGAGAGAGAGGCTGCATGTGGTAGAGTAGGTAGTGTTGCAGTGATAATATCTGCGGCATGCATACTACTGTATAGAGTACTTCAGATAGTTAAGGTGTTGTGAGTGGAATGCAACTTGTTTATCTTAGAGTATGAGCCTTTTGGTCTATGTGAGCTTTTTAAGAAAATTGCTCGTTCCGAGGGAAACGATAAACTTTTTTTTATACTTTGATAAGTGAAAAAAAAAATTGAGTTGATGATGATAATGATGCTATCTTAATGGATGTACTGTATTATACATATATTGACTGTTGTGTAATCTCATTTTGTTTATTTATTTTTTTAATAGATCAGCTTTGACTTGATTGCATTTCTGCCTACTACTCATCAAGATGAATAACTAGTAATCAGGGTGAGTACCAGTCATTTCCTGGTAGAATAATGTGATTCCAATGTACTTGTTATTAATAAGTCAAGAAAAAAAGATTAATGAGAACTTGAGGATACTTCGAGGATAGTGTTCCTGAGAAACGTCACTCTTCTTCTCCATCAGTTAATTGGGTTCTGAATCTAGTACCTGTAGCGAGCAGGTGGGTTAAGTTCTTAAGTATATATATTTATATGAGCAGGGAAACATGTGTATCAATTCCTTTGACGAGATTGGTAGGTTACACAAAACTTGTCAGTTTTGCTTGGTAGTCTACGGCGAAATAAAAGACACACCCTGGAGAGGCGAGACAGAAATGCTACTCTAATAGATGATTAGATCAATATGCATGAGCCCTGCAGAAATAAATCTGCATTAGCCTGATGGCCGGAAATAAGTTTGAAATTATACACGAGATTTTTTTTCTATGGTGCCTGCCGGATCCCACATTCGCAACGATCGCGATCATGCGAAGATACTATCAACAGCTACTACTTCTATGCGGGGAACTCAGCACAGGCTGTCATCATCGGAGTTCCCAGTGTGATATGACGGTGAGCTCCAGGACGGGTTCAGATTCTTGGCTGAAAATGAGGTAGCAGACGCACGGCCATAGAGACGCGTTTCTCGGCCTCGCCTTAACTCTCATCTGTGAGCGTCAAGAGATCAGAACGCAGCGCTCTGGCCACAGATCGTGGAGCTTTGGTGCATCTCTAGTTATCATGGGGCTGTATCTTGAACTACATGTTCAGTTTGACAATGCAACGCACTCCGTCCGCCGTCCCACGCCGTCTGCTTGCCCAGCTACCATCCCTGGGGAAAGAGAAAGAGAGCGGAAACCACTGTCCCAAGGGCGATATGAGGTATTTTCCTGGATGTGGAAGGCTCCAGTAGAGGAGAACCTCGAAGCTCCGGTCAGAAGCTCCTTTTCCAGATGGTTTTGCCTTGCCTTTCGGACTCTCCGCCATGAGGGATTTGTCATCGCCAATGAGAACATACTGCGCCGCCATGATCTTGATCTCCACGCAACCACTTTTCTGACGCCAGCTGAATAGCGATATGCGAAATTATCGCAGTATCTCGCATGTTGGAGGCCACCCTGCGTTCAATCTATCTAAAGCACGGTCTCTTTTCCCACATATATAGCCACAGGGTCCTATGCTCTTCCTACCGATGCAATCTTTTCCATTCAGTTTTTCGTTTATTTCTGTTTATCTCCTATTTTCTCCCTCTTGTTGCTTCATTGCGATTCCTCACCCGCAGACATGGAGGGTGATGACCAGAAAGCCCATATCCGATATGCAGAAGAGGCCGCTGCATCCTCCAGTTCCTCCCGCCCACAGCTAACTCGTCAGACATCGAATTCTCTCTCGATCCACAGCGTATATAACAGAGTTGCATCTCCTGAGAATCTGTTGCCAATTACATATCGCACTCTGTTAGGCCCCTTTCAGTTCTATTCAATCTCTTCCGGGTTTAGATTCTAATTGCGATTCCATTTAGCTCGTATCATGTTGATGAGTCCTTGGACAAAGACCGCCAAGGCGCCATACCTAAGCCTGAGAGAGGAAAAATACAGGGTGGATCATAATTACCTTTTTTTTTTCTGCGTCTTTGATGTTGACAACATTATAGAACTCTCCGAGCTAAACTGGCACCTTGTATCGGTTCACGACTTACTTCAGCAGCTGTCAACTTCCGCCTCCCAAGGCCTTTCAAGTGAGCAGGTTCAGCGACGAATAGCTGAGCATGGGAAGAACAAGCCCACCCCACCTCCATCTCGCTGGTTTCGAACAGCGTTGGGTTATCTTTTTGGTGGCTTTGGTCTGATTCTAATGGCGGGTTGTATTCTTGTTTTCATAGCCTGGAGGCCTCTTGGAGATCCACCAGCGACAGCAAACCTAGCCCTTGCATGCGTCCTTCTTGCCGTCTTCATAATACAGGCTGCCTTCAATGCTTGGCAAGACTGGTCCTCCTCCAGAGTGATGGCTTCTATTACCACAATGCTTCCGGATGAGTGCATTGTCATTCGAGATGGTAGACAGGAGTGCATAAGTGCCGTTGATCTCGTTCCCGGTGACATTATCAAAATCAAACAGGGCAACAAGCTACCAGCCGACGTTCGTTTCATTGAAGTTTCCAATGACGCCAAGTTCGATAGATCAATCTTGACGGGTATGATTTCCACTTGATTTCTGTGACTCTTTGTTAATATCTACTGCCTAATAGGGGAGTCGGAGCCTGTCCCTGGGAGCGTGGAATCTACCGACGATAATTATCTCGAGACTCATTGCATTGGCCTTCAGAGCACCCACTGTGTTTCCGGAACTGCCCTAGCTGTCTGCGTTGGGACAGGGGATCTTACAGTTTTCGGAAGAATCGCCGGCTTGACGAATCGACGTAGGCAAGAGATGACGCCGATGCAGAAAGAGATTCGGCGTTTTGTCATGATTATTGTCAGCTTCGTCGCGACAGTTGTGGTGCTTGTGGTCATTCTTTGGTACTATGTTCCTTGTCTCTGTTGAATTATCTTTGCTGATGGTAATTAATTAGGGCTGCATGGCTACGGAGGGATCATCCAGCGTGGATTAGTGTTCCGTTGCTTATTGTCGACTGCGTCAGCGTCGGAATTGCTTTTATCCCGGAAGGTCTCCCCGTCGCCTTGACGATGAGTCTTACTATCGTGGCCAATATCATGAAGAAGAATAAGATTCTTTGCAAGTCCCTTGCGACTGTGGAAACGCTTGGTGCTGTTTCCGTGATCTGTTCCGACAAAACAGGCACCTTGACGAAGGTACAGTTCCCAATCCAATCTCCACAATCACTCCTAACGATCCGATTGTAGAATGATATGTTTGTCACAGATTGCTTCTCGGGGGATGAGGAGTATCCATTCGAAAAGGCCCGCGAGCGGATGATTAACAGCCTTTGTCCGGATGGGATTCCAAACGAATCTATTACTCAGCTTCGTATTGCTTCTGCCTTATGCAATGCTGCAGAATTTGATGCCTCTACGCTGGATCGTCCCATTCATCTAACCAAGATCTACGGTGATCCTACAGACCAGGCCATTCTAAGGCTTTCGGAGACATTGGGCTCAGTTAACGAACTTCGGAGCAACTGGAAGAAGTTGTTTGAGATTCCGTTCAATAGCAAGAACAAGTTCATGATTCGGATCATGTCATCTACGGAGCGGCAAACTTCGAGTGACAAAGCAGAAGCTTCTCAAAATACGTGAGTAGAAAGCGGCAACTGGGTGACATGCTTCTCAGCTAATCATATCAGGTACTTGTTCATCAAAGGTGCCCCGGATATTTTACTTCCCCGTTGTTCCTCCTACTTTAAACAGGATGGCACTATCGGCACGCTTTCTCAGGCAAAACATAATGAGATTGAAGCCGTTAAGGACCGCTGGTCTGTGCAAGGAAAGAGAGTCATTCTCATGGCCCAAAAGCCAATTTCTGAAGACTTTGTCCGCTCGCTGTCGTCTTCCCAAGCCGATAAGACTGTTATGGATGCCGCCGAGGAAGGCTTGACTTTTGTTGGAATTGTTGGTATCATAGATCCTCCGGTATTGAAATTTCCCCACAGCATTCTTAATCGCAGTCAAAGTCTGACGGAGTCAATTATAGAGAGATGAGATTCCACATGTTATTGATGTCCTTCGAAAAGCTTCTGTTCGGATCATGATGGTAAATTTCCTTTTGCTGCGTTACTCAAAGCTGCATGTACTGATATGCGCAGGTAACTGGAGATTACAAGCTTACAGCCCAGGCTATCGCCATGGAATGCGGGATAATCAGGACCCATCCTTCCATGATCCATGATGTCAATTGTATCCGCACTGATCCTGCCGCACAGGAAGGGAAACTGCTGGGTGATTTGCGGGCTATCGTTCTCAGCGGAGCTGACCTTTCGACCCTTACCCCTGCGCAATGGGACCGACTCTGCCAGTATGAGGAGATCGTCTTTGCTCGTACAACTCCAGAACAAAAACTACGAATCGTCAAGGAGTTCCAAGCGAGGGATAACATTGTCGCAATGACTGGTGACGGTGTTAACGATGCTCCCTCGCTCAAGGCAGCTGACGTTGGTGTTGCTCTTGGCAGCGGTTCTGACATAGCCATCGAAGCGGCGGACATAGTTCTACTCGACTCATTCTCCGCAATAGTGGAGGCTGTGAAGTATGGGAGACTCGTATATGGTGAGTGAACCATTTCTCTCTTGGTGGCGCATATCCGATATCTGACGATCACAGATAATCTTAAAAAGACAATTATCTACCTCATTCCAGCGGGCAGCTTTAGCGAACTCTGTAAGGTACCTGAACGATTCATTCCTGATCTTGACTGAGACATGACTAGGGCCGGTCATGACGAACGTGATTTTGGGTGTCCCGCAGATTCTTTCATCCTTCTTGATGGTAAGTATCGTTGCTCACTGTCTCTCTTCCAATACTAACGGTATTGCAGATCATTATCTGGTGAGACACGAGCTATAGCGCATCTGACTGCGGCTCGCTAACTTTTAAGCAGCTGTCTTACAGACTGCGTTGGGGCGATCAGTCTCGCGTTCGAGAAGCCAGAGATGGACGTCCTGCTCCGCCCACCCCGGAACCCGAAAAAGGACCGACTCGTGAACACCAGGCTACTCGTACACGCTTATGGATTTATCGGACTCTATGAATGTTTCCTGTCGTTTGTGATGGGTTTCTGGTACATGCAGGCAAGTCTCTTCCAACTGAGTCCCTTTGATTTTACATAGAATTTCCTAACACGGCAACAGAGACGCGGTGTACCCTTCAGCGCCCTCGTCCTCAAGTACGGGTCTCTAGACCCTAAATACGACCCCGATTATGTCACCCAAGTGACAAACGAAGCCTCGTCCATCTACTTCGTCAACCTCGTCGTCATGCAATTCTTCAACCTGCTCGCGGTCCGGACCCGACGCCTGAGCATCTTCCAGCAGCCGCCGCTCTTCAACAAGGAGACGCAAAACTGGCTGCTGTTCCCCGCTATGCTGTTTGCTCTTTGCATGATCTTTATATGTACGTTCTTTGCACTTAATTCACATTTACCGTCCATTCGAGGCAAAACAGAAGATTAGAGAAAGCCAATACTGACATGAAATACACAGTCTGCTACATCCCGGGTCTTCAACGATCCATCGGCACGACGTCCGTGCCCGTGGAGCATTTCTTCCTTCCTGTAGCCTTTGGTTTTAGCCTGCTCTTCCTCGATGAGGGCAGGAAGTACTGTGTTCGTCGTTGGCCCAAGGGCCTCCTTGCCAGGATGGCCTGGTAAGAGGTAGGTGCCTTGCTATGGCGATCGTAAAGAGATATAGAGAGAGATTGTCTAGAAGCCGTCAACCAGGAGGCTACTATTTTGTTCTCCGTTGATACTGATAATGAAGAGGATCTGATGTAATATGGGAGCTGTATATATAAAATATCAAAGGAACGTTGGAATTACAAGCAATGAACTGACTCGGGCATGCACCGACGTCAGTAGAACACGGGGGACTTCTGATAGTAGACGTTTTAAAAACGTACCTTTTAGCTAAGTACTGTACCTATATTAACTTTTTTTTTTATTTTCGCATAGGTATCTGCAGCCAGGTATGTATGACACATCGCCGTTAATTACATAATTTCCTAACATGGCGTCGTTACTATGACTAGGCTTATAGGGCGCAGACTCTATTGATAGAACATGTCCCCTCTATTTACCTTGGCGTCTCAAAGGCAATATCCTTGCACACGTGTTGCATACTGTGCTGTCCATCACTTGTTCTTCGTCCTTAGTCCCTGTGGGCTGATGAATAATGTCTTTGCGACATCCCGACCTTGATCCGAACAACCTCGGTCCATCACGGCAACGTCACCGTGCCGTGGTCAATCCTCAACAGAAGGCTCAACCGTGTAGCGCGGGTATTACTCGGCTGGTAGTTCAGTAACCGGCTGTAGGAAGTATGTGTACGCATATGTGTACTGATGCAGCGAGGAGGAACGGATGTCGGCAAGATCCATCACTTTAGACCAAGCCCCGGAACGTGTTCGGGTATGGGGTCGACGGTCGCGGGAGAACGGGAGTCGGTCTGGGGATATATAGACACTGGGTTGCCCCTCGAACGCCCTCTTTTCCTTCAATTGGTCTCGTTGAAGAAGCCCGGGTTCTGAATTTGTTCTCTTCCTTTGTCTCTGTGTGAGATTTCTTCATCCTTCATTGATAACCGGTTGTGTGTCCGAAGTGCGGAGTTCTTCTCCGCGGGTCAAATTCGTCCGTCCGCCCCATCTTGCTCCAGTTGCAGGAGTGAAGACAGCTACTAACTACTTGAGACAGTGAAGCTGCCGGGGAGAGGGTCGAATCTCCTTTGTCCTTTTCGTGAGCGTGATTAGAAGTTCTTCCAGCAAGCAGAACCGTCGATCTTACTTGTTTCGGCTTTCTCCGAGTTATCGATAAGGAGATCATCCCCGCACGGCACAACTTGCGTTCCACCAACCCACATTGCACCAGGACAATTCCAGAACCCTTCAGTCCAACATGTCAAAAGCCGTATTCATCACTAGTGTCGATGGCAAGCCCGGCAAGCCGGGCCAAGTCTACTATCAGCTCGCGGTGCGTACCCTGCCGCAGCCCACCCCGCAGGGCCGGGAGCTGCTGATCAAGCTGAGCGCGGCCTCTTTGAACCACCGTGACCTCTTTCTCCGCCAGCACCTGTACCCCGGAGCGACTTTTGACGTCCCGCTTGGCGCGGACGGTGTGGGTACCGTCGTCGCCGTCGGTCCAGACGTCAAGAACCCGCAGCAATGGCAGGGGAAACGGGTCATCCTGAACCCCGGAGTGGGGTGGAAGGACTCTCCCGATGGGCCGGAGGACCCGGCGGGCTATAAGATAATGGGCGGGACGAAATTCTACAACAAGGGAACGCTGCAGGAGTATGTCACCATTGACGAGAGCGAGGTCGAGGAGGCCCCGGAGCATCTGTCCGATGCGGAGGCTGCGGCGCTACCCTTGGCCGGGCTGACCGGGTGGAGAGCGCTGGTGACAAAGGCCGGAGAGAAGAATTCGGGCAAGGGAGCTGCGGTGCTTATCACTGGCATTGGTGGCGGTGTCGCCCTGATCACGCTGCGGTTTGCGGTTGCGAGAGGCGCGGACGTATACGTGACCAGCTCGAGCGAGGAGAAGATCCGGAAGGCGGTTGAGCTGGGCGCCAAGGGTGGTGTGAACTACAAGGAGGAAGGCTGGCAGAAGAAGTTACTGGAAATGCTTCCTCCCGGGAAGCAGAACTTTGACGCTATCATCGACGGTGCCGGCGGAGATATTATCGAAAAGAGTGTCAAATTGCTCAAGGTAAGTGAGCTTTTGTACACATGGCTGCCATGCCACGGTATCTTAGGATGTATAAATATATCTAACAACGTCTAGGCCGGCGGTGTCATCTCCGTGTACGGTATGACTACCTCCCCCAAGATGCCGTTCCTCATGCAGGCCGTTCTCAAGAACATCGACGTCCGGGGCTCCACAATGGGCTCGCGCAAGGAATTCAAGGACATGGTCGAATTCGTCAAGCAGCACAAGATCCGTCCTGTGATTTCTCGCGTCCTCCGCACGGACCTGGGTGATATTGCAGCTCTGGACACTCTCTTTGATGACATGAAACAAGGAAGCCAATTTGGCAAGCTGGTTATCGAGTTCGGGAAACTCGGCGGCGAAAGTAAGTTGTGATCTTGAAAACATTGTGCACTGTCGGTTTCCCCTTTTGTTTTAGGTCTTGGATCTCTGGCCTCTAGAATGGAAGGTTCACCATCTTCTTTTCTTCGGATACAGGTTCTTAGGTATACATTTATGCTGTCTATGAAGAGCTATCAAACTGTTTTGTCGCCATTTATGAGAGCTTTCTCATCATTCTTGCCTTCCTGTATTCGGTTATAGAGAGTCGCTCTTGCCTAGGTGCTCAAGTTTCAAGAACCTTGCCTCCGTTACTCCTTCCTGCTCCCACACTTTCGAATGACTATATCCGTCACCTTCGCTTCATCTCTCACCTTTCGTAACGTCCAACGCCCATGGTGCCATCCAACTGCCATTCCTTTGGGGAGTCAATATCACCTCTACGCATAAAGATACAGCCACATCCATTCATTATCTTAAGGCAAAATAGCCTTACTCGTTCTCTCAATGGCTTTCGAGAATCCCCGCCTGTACGGCCCAGGTGCGCCCTTCAACGAGACTCCGCAAACTCCACTTGACGTATGTGCCTATCCTTTATCTAGACTCTTGACATTGCCCTGCAGGACTATATGTTTACTCGAGCACAAACAATGCACATCCAGGAATATGACATTGCCCTCACTGCCCTCCAGGCCAGCAACAACCACCTCGAGCGCAAGATGGAGCAGCTCCACTCCAGCACCCTTTCTCTGAGAAAAGAGCTCCTCACACTGCAGATGCATATCCTCTCCTTCCGGCATGACCAGCTCGTGACGTGGCAGGCGGACATCCTTACCCGACTCATCGAAGTCATATACGAACGGCAGGGTCGGAAACTCCCGTGGGATGCTCTCGGGGATGATAAACAACGGGAGGATATTTCAAAGGTCTATGTCGCGGCAGCGAGAAGGATCAACAAAGGAGCTCTTTGGAGGAAGCTTGGGCTGACGGCGAAGCACCATAAGGCGCTGGGCAGGTATAGCGAGGTAAGTCAGGAGAAATTGCTAGGTGCCCAAGGGCTGTGCTTTCAGCCTGTCGTTGTTGGCCAGAGGATGGCCGACCAATGCATGCATGAGCCGACCGGTGGACTGATTGGATGGTTTTCTGTATTCTACATAGGTTGTCGATTTTCGGAGTACGGATCCAAGTCGTACCGAGACCGCTTTTGCGCAGTTCTTGGTTTCGGAGAAAGAGAATCGCCCTCGAATGTACGATTTTTGGGCAAGGCTGTATCCGATCTGCTACGGGAGATCCGCGGAGGAGAGTGCCCAGATCGAATAGAGAGCGAGGTTTGAAGTAGAGTTGAAGGTGGAAACGGGGAGCCATTCATTGCATACAGATTCTTGCGGGTGGATCTGCGTGTGCCAGGCATTTGCTTTTAAGAACTCTCTGAGAGCTCGTTTCAAGTATACTTAAGACCAGTCTTGGATTATTAACATTGTTTACAGTAACGAACAATGGTACTGACAGTTGCTCTCGGTCACAATTGGTCAACGCAAGCCACCTCTTCGGGAAGCGGCCTGGCATTTGAAAGCAAAAAGTATAGATATTTCCTCTTAAGGAACCAATTTACCAGCGAAGGCTCTGTGCAACTCTGGACACTTATCCACATTCCTCACGTAAATGGCCGGTTCTCCAAGGTTGGTTACAGATCCAACACCATTCATGACGACAACGGGTGCCTTCAGAATATAAGTCAGTGATCACACTTGGATCATTTACAGCATGCTTGCAGAAGACTTACAGGTCATATGTTTGCAGCCGTCAATCTTGAATATTCGATATGAGCATCCTCTACCAGGACAGGGCTTGCTTGTCTTCAATACCTCAGCTTCTCCCATCTGTTCTTCCTTGCGTCTTTGAGCCCGTTCTGCTTCTTTAGCTCTCGCCTGTTTAGCGTCTTCTTCTCTCTGCTTTCTTCTTGTTTGTTCTTCTTCTCTTGCTTTCCGTCTTTGTGCCTCTTCTTCAGCTCGTCGAACTCGTTCCGCTTCTTGCTGCTGCTGTCGTAGTCGCTTCGACGTTTCTCCTTTTTTTGATTTTTGAACACGAGACGTTTCACGGCGCTGTTCAGCATCAATTTCCCTTGCGAGCTGTTCATCTTCTTGTGTTCTTCTGCGAGCCTGATCCTCCTCTTCCTGTTGCTGACGCGCGACGGCTTCCAGCTCCGCAGCTTCCCGCCTACGTCGCTCCTCGGCGGCCTCCGGGTGGTCAAATTCAAAGCAGGTAAGGCCTTCATGCCATTCGCAATTCGGATGGTTGAAGCACGTGCGGGTTCCGCAGGCCTGGCAGATGACGATCGGGGATAAGGGGCCTGAAGCGTGCACCTGTCCTGAACCGCAGCGAGGGTTGCAGCACCAGATGAAGTCTGGATCCGAGGAGACAACCTCTCGTGCCTTGAGAGAGTCATACCGCGAGAACGTCTGCGAGGAAGCCCACCGCTGTATGTCGCTGTGTGTCATCACGGCCAGGCATATAGGGCAGGTCAGGCGATTTGGGCCGGATTCATTGAGCTGAACATGCAAATGACGAGACAAACAGGTCGTGCAAATCCGTTGGTTGACATTGTTGGGAGCTGAGTGGTCACAGGTCGACGTAATACTCTGTGCTGGAAAGGAGGATGGGGGAAGTGTCTCCAGACATGCGATGCATTCTGCCGGTTCAATCAGGGGCCTTTCGTCAGGCGGAAGATCGAAAATCGTCTGCTCAGTGAGCGAAGCACTGAGAGCCAGGGCCAGCTCTAAGTCTTGATCGTCTGGACGCTCCGTCTCGAGGAACAAGCGGGCGAGTTCAGATGATATGTCAATAGCCGCGCTGGATTTCTCGCATTTCTGCCCATCGATCTCGCTGGTTGCCAGTCAGTGATAGGGAATTTAAAAAGAGCAAGTATCAAAATAAGGGGAAAGGGAAAATAATCATAAAAAGATGGCGCACCAACCTCCTATTTTCAACCAGCGTTGAAGAGGTTGAACCCATCTGCAAAGCGTTGGGAGTCTACCCCATCGCACAGTACATCGTTGATGCTGTCGATGGTTTATGTATCTATGTCGCACGACTTGAAACTGCAAACTCATCGTAATAGCTAGATAGCCTCACCGACCCGACCGTCAGGAATGGATGATAAGAAAGACGTTGCAGGGCCCTTTGCAAAGCTGCACCAGCTGAGAAACTATGACCACACCCAGAGCACCTTTTTTCCCCCTCTAGCCAGCCTCGTAGGCTGTTCGGAGCGATTAGTTAGTTAGTACCGTCCAGTCAAAGTGACCATCGTTTCGGCGAGGCTGGTAGTTCGGGAGATGAAATAGCAGATATGATTCGTTGGGTGGTTGGCCCGTATCTACATGTGTAGGTCTGTGTGTGTATATATGTATGTCATTGACTCATCTCTATCATCAGTCATTCGACCACTCTTGTTGTTTCGTTTTGATTGATTTGTGCCTGAGGCTGTAGTTTGTGTGCGTGGAACCCCGCTTTCCAAATCTCTACCTATCTAGGCAACTACCTCCACCTTTGGAGCGGGGGTCGAAGGGGTCTATAGCGTAAGGATGTGTATATACACCTAGATACCAGGGACCTAGCTAGGTAGATATATGGATATGATGGAGACCAGCTCAGCTCGCTGAGATGGAGGGAGAGGATGTAATGTCCATCTGTTCCGGGGTAGATGGTTTTGTATTTGATGGGTTTGTATGTATATGTACATCTGGCTTTGATTGATGTTGAGAGAGGAATGGTGATTAATTAATAGAGGAGTACTAATGTATTGTACTAGGTCATTTGAATGATTCATTCGTTACTGCCTACCTAGGTACGTATCTATCTATCCATCGGTCTCGATGACTTGTCATGGGGATATGTAGAAAAAAAATTCCCAAAGATGCAAGATAGGTAGAAAGAAATAATTATGTCCAAACCACTCAAAACACAAGTGGCTAGGCCGCCCCATAAAATCAAAAAAAAACCTACAGTCGACGATAGCCAGGTGGTGGTGGTGGTACCCTCACAAGCCAATGTCCACCCCCTATTACCCCCTTGGGTCACGAGCTCGTTGCAACGAGCAGCTGCCACCACCGCGACGGACAAGACCGAGACCGTCGCGGGTCATGAACTGATCTTCTTGGTCGTGCTCGTAGTCGTAGTCGACGGAGATGTTTGAGAATGACCTGCGGCCGTCGTCACGGTCACGGTCTCCGTCTCGTCGATATCTATATCGGTTTGGGCGATGACGACGACGATGATAGTAGTAACGATGCTGGAAGCGAGGCGAATCGTCATCGTCATCGAAAACTGGTTTTTCTGTGTCGTCATCATCACTACTTGAGGAGGAGGAGGAGGTGGTGGTGGTGGAGAAGTCGTATATGCTGCACAGGTCGAAGTCGGAATCGGAATCGAATGTGATGATATTGGTTTCGTTATCGTCGTCGTGGTCATGGGTATGGGTATGGACGTGATGGTGGGTATGATTATGGTTATGATTATGCTTATGGTGGGGGTCGAAAAAGGAACGGCTTCTTGTTCCTCCTCTTTCTGGTCGTGGTCGTGGTCGTCTCCCATGAAAAGAAGAAGAACAGCAGCAGTGAAGTCTCAGTGCGGAGCAGGTGGGAGAACATGGACTGCATTGCGGTGATGGTGATCTGGGATCTCCAGCCCCAGTTCCAGCTCCATATGGGATTCCGGGAGGAGGACAAGGTCCGCCTCCCGGAAAAGGACACGCAGCAGCTGGAGGAGTGAGATTATTATTATTATTATTGTCACCGGGACCAGGAGGAGGAGAAGGAGGCGGCTGATGATGATAATTCCCATCGTAGCAAGGAACGACGCGTGGGCCGCCAGGCATGGGACGGTAATAGCGGAATCCTCCTCGCTCCTCAAACCCCTCCTTCTGCTGCTGCTGCTGTCCTGACATTGATAATAATAATTGAGGCAGATTCTCCCCGCTGAAGAAGCCACGGCCAGCTCCGTTGTTGAGATATGGACTCGGATCCGGACCCGGCGGCCCATGCTGTCTCCGGATCGGAGTACCAGGCGGAAGAAGAGGGGGAAGAAGAAGAGACTGAGACTGAGACTGAGAAGACGGCCACCGCCAAGGACGTTCTCGCTCTTCTTCTATGATTCCTCGACCGGTATCAGTTGCGAAAGCCGGTCCGACGTCGACGTCCTGCGGCATGATGAGGTCGCCTCGGGCTTCGCCTTTGGAGAGGGGTTCTCCGCGCCAGTACCATGAGAAGGGGAAGCTGAAGCTGCCTTGGCGGCGGTGTCTTCTGCTGCTGCTGCTGAAGAAGGAGGGCATGTTACGCTGGCGGGTAGTTAGTCAAGGGAGCCAGTTGAAGTATGCTGGCAATAGCACGAGATTGTCATGGGTCCATCTGTGATATGAGGGTAGTTGTTTTTTGAGGAGTAGTTGGAAATTTGGAGAGATACGCTGGAGCATGAAATGTAAGTAGATAAATAATCGGAAAAGTTGGGAAAAAAGAAAAAAAGGAGAAATAAGGACGAAAGCCCTCAATATTATTATATTGGGGACGGTTCATCCTAACGGGAATAATAAACCCTGCTGGCAGCAGATACGGCTTTTGCTGTCCCATGACAGGCCATGGGAGAAAACATAAAGCATGCAACCCATTATTGATTGACTGAGATCAAGAGACTGTGTCACACAGGCCCTAGCAAGCAAACTGAGAGAGTAAACGCATGGCGAATGCAGTGCTCAGCGGTCTGTTTGCTTCTTTGCTCCGTCTGTGGCTCTGCATGCAATCCCATCATGAGGATCTGTAGATACCTGATTCCCATGGCAAACCACTAGGAATTATTTGCAAAAAAAAAAAAGCCATCATCCCTGGGTTGACGGAGCAGTCCCTGCCAAGAGCCATCGAGTCAACAGGCCGACAACAGGCAAACGGCGTCCGACTCGAGGCCGACAGGGCGACACGTAGAGACGAGCCCGGCGCCCGCCAGTCCGCGGCGGGCCGTGGCGATAACGCATGCGCGTCCGCAACTCTCGTATTGCCACGCCCCAGCCGCCGCAGTGTGGCCGCTGGCAGCTGCAGCGGGCGGACCGCGCCAACTCCAGGGCGGAGCAGACGGGACGTCTCCGGCGTTGTTGCGGTGCGGGCTGGGAGAGAGGGAGGGCGTGCCAAGAGGCCGTGAGACACGGCGCGCGCTCTCTCCAGCAGGGGCATCAAACAGGAGAGGCGTCGGACGCTGCGATCTCGAAGGGCACAAACGGAGCTGCGACGTTCTTTGTGCTGCAGCCGCCTCGAGGCCCGCGGCGTCCGGCCGAGCCCGCGGTGGCTGGTGAGTGTCGCGCGCGCCCGCCTGTGTGCGTTGTGCGCGTGGCATTTCCACGGCCCGCCGCTAATTCGCTGGCGCCCTTTTTTCTGGCCTGCCAGGAACTTTCAGAACTCGATCTTCTGATCTCGACGCTGCTCGTCTGTTTTCAATCCCATCTTGTCCTCGCTGTCCTCGACGCTCGCGCGCCGCCGTCCATCTGGATTCCTTTCGTCTGCCGTCGCAATTTCAGCTCCCTGACCCCCCGTCCGTCGCCGCATTCGCATTCCCCCCCGGCGCTCTCGTGACCTTTTTTGTGTCGTCTACACTGTGGCCGCAAATTTATCCTCCTCTCCTCCCTCGTCGCTAGCCGCCGCAGGCATATTGCTCTCTCCGGCTCCCCCATTCTTTTTTCTGCCTCTTGGCCACTTGTAGGCTGTCAGCATAATGCCTTCACCGCTGCCCTCCAGTTTTGCTTCTGCCGCCGCTGGCAATACCCAGGACTCCTCCGGTAGGAGAGGAGACGGTCCCGGGAGTGGAGAATGGTACGAGGGATCTTTTTTTCTGAATTTCTTTCCGGCGTTCAAATTTTTTTTCGCGGCAGTATTTCTGCAGTATCTCCACGTTTCTCTTTCTACGGTGAAATCATCTTTTTGCCAAGTGAAAGACACGGGCTCGGTGTTTGTCCCTCGTGTCTTTCCCGGAATATCGCCTCGCTGACAAGCCAACGCGACTTAGGTCTCGAACGCGAATGAACGGAGCAACACAGACCTTCCGCCGCCCGTCGGTGGCCACGAACAACAACTCTCACAACCGGGAGAGCAGCCAGACGACGTCAGCGTCGTCGACTCCCACCACGGCTGCATACATTCCTCCCCACCTGAACTCCAATTCTCAGTCCAGCCCCCTGCGCAACGGCGCCTCGAGCGAAAACCGTTACTCGAAGGAGCAGTTGTTAAATCTCTACAAGAGTCAGCGGGAGTCGGGAAACTTGGGCAAGAATGTTGCAGACTACTTCGTGGCAGATTGGAATCCTCATCAGGAGACTCCATCTGTGAATGGTGCTTCGGGGAAGCGGGAGGATCAGAAGGATATGCCGACAGGCCCTGAGGTCTGTTGGGACCACGGAGGGCAGGTCGAACCCTTGGGGTTGATTGACATGACCGACGACGAGAAAGAGGTTTGTACTTCCAGCTCTCCGGGAAATGCCTTGCTGATGGCGGCGTAGCTGTTCTCGACATCGGTCAACTCCCCTCTGAAACCACCACCCTCGAGCGCGACCAAGGATAATACTGGTGGCGGGGCCGGGGGTCGGAAAACCTCCATCTCCCATTCGCAAAGTCACATGAATTCTTTCAGCACGTCGTCGCCAAGCTCTAACCGCCCGGGGACCCGACGTCGTGAGACGGGCGACTCAGCAGCCAACTCCATGTCTCCCACGACAAGCGGTTCCCGCTTTTTCCGTGATGAGTCCAACACTTCCACTCCGCCGCCGTCTCTCCTGCGACGCAAAACGGACTTCCGCGACTCGACTTCGAATACCAAAGTGGATGATAATAAGGACAAGGAAGGTAGCGGTCGAGATAGCGCCACGGATCTGGCTTCTCCGTTTTCGGCTCTTCGACGCAGCACCACCAATACTTCGACTGGAGGCTTCGGCGGAGTGAGCTCACCATGGCCGTCGGCGTCACATAATGCTAGCTTCTCGCCAATGGGGACATTCGGGAGCTTCTCACTGGGCCCGACGGGCTCCCAGACCGGTTCCACGGAGAAGAAGCCAGGATTTGGAAGTCTGCGAGGAGAAAGCCGGTTCAAGGGACTCTTATCCAAGGAAAGCTCCGAGGATATCGGAGCTTCTGTCAAAGAGAAGCCTTCTCAAAGCAGCCTGGAAAGACTCCCTGAGAATGAAGGCGATGTGCAACGCTCCCAGTCCGTTTGGGATCAGCCTATCAAGACGCGTCCTACTCGCAGTGAGACAAACCCGTTCGGCGAGGAGCCCCATAGCGCAATACTTGGGACTTCACAGGGAATGGATCAGGGCGGCTTCTCGGCGTTTGGGATGACGTCCGGCGTCCCTGCATTGCGCGACTTGATGCAGGGTCATGAACATCCTCAAAGCCAGACGCCAAGTCGTCTCCACGGCCGTGAGCCTACGAGCCCAACAAACACGAATCCTTACCAAAGTCCCCAAGGTGACAAGGGCGATGTCGACGACGTGGAGACCGACGGTTCGGATATCCAGAACGCTCATCTTCCCAACCTCGCTAATGCTCTCCGCGACGATCCCAGTATTACTCCCATCAGCTCGATCCGTAGGACCGGCTCGGGGTTGGACATATCAGCTGGTGACCGCAGCCAGACATCCAGCGCTGGCCCTACCCGAAGTTTCTCCGGCCTTGGTGGTCTCGGCGGATTTTCTGGTCTCGGTGGTACAGGTGGATGGCCTACCAGCTCGGCTGTTGGCACTCCTACTAGGGAGAGAGCTGCATTTACATCCGGTTTTGGTGATCCTATCTTTGGTTCTATGGCTGATCTGCAGTCGCCCAGTCTGTCAACTTTGGGAGGAAGCGGGTTCTTTGGTCCGCATGGAGGCCTCTCCGGTACCGGTAGTATTGGCAGAGCCAGCAAATTGGGCTCTCTCTTCCCTCCTGCCATGCAGGAGCAGATGCAGGGTGACCAAGGAACGCAAGATTCCGCGGGAGGGGACGGAGGCAACAGGCAATCAGGTGAGAATACCAGTCCAAGTGTGATCGGAGCAGGCAGCCCCGGAAAGGCCAATTCCCAGGCCAATTCCCAAAGTAAAGACGGAGAGCAGTCTTCGAGCAAGAATGTGTTCTCCGCTCTTGATGGTCTTGATATTGGAAGCCAGCTGATACGTGGAGAAGACTCCCTGCATGCAGATAAGACGAGCCAAATGAACCCGCCTGCATCTAGTGCAGCCTCACAACAGGTCCCTGTTTCAACTGTCGGGTCAATACCGACCACGGCCTCTTCTAGCGAAGGACCTCAGTCGGGCCAGATCTTCAACCAGTCGAGCAGCAACTCCGCATCCAACTCCCTTCCAACGCCTCAGCAACGCACGATGGTCATGCCGGATCGGATGCGCTGGATCTACCGCGATCCGCAGGGCAACATCCAAGGCCCGTGGACTGGTCTGGAGATGCATGAGTGGTTCAAGGCGGGCTTCTTTACTGCGGATTTACTGGTCAAAAGGCTGGAAGATCCGGAGTTTGAACCTTTGGGTCAACTGGTTCGACGCATTGGCAACTCGCGTGAGCCATTCCTCGTGCCCCAGATCGGAATTCCGCATGGCCCTGATCCCAGTCCCGGTCCATGGGGCTCGTCGCAGTCTGGAACCGTCCAGCCGCCATTGGCAAACAGCTTCCCCAGCTTTGGTACTACTCTGACTGCGGAGCAACAGAATGCCCTGGAGAGGAGAAAACAAGAGGAGCAGTACCTCATGGCGAGACAGAAGGAGCATCTTGCACAGCAACAGGCCTATATGAAGCAGTTACAGCTGCAAGGTGGACCTCACGGCATGCATCCTCATCCGCTGCAGCACCATTCGAGCGCACACAGTCTCCACAGCCAGCCTAGCTACGGGAACATGGCTTCGCCTGCGGGCTACCAGCCCTCGCCAATGCAAGGTCCCATTCAACCTCCCCAGGCCATCCCTGGCTTCTTCGATGCTTCAATGAGGCAGAATACGCTCCCGACCTACGGTCCGCAGATGCTTGGCACCAATTTCATGAACACCCAAAACGAGCTCCCTGCGCTTTTCGATCGTCTTAACGTCAGCCGGCCAGATCCCTACCCTTTCAACGCCCCAACGTCGTTTGGAGTACGTCAGCACGACGACTTGCTCCACGCCCAGCAGGTTGCCCAGATGCTACAAGATCGGGCTCGCTTGCAGCAAGAGCAGGAGCAGTGGGACAAAACCCACGGTGATAGTATCTTCGAACAACAGGCCCGTGAGGAGCGACTTCGCCAGTTCCACGCCTTGAGAGCGCAGGATGAGGAGCTCGGTGCTAGAACCGGTGACGGTCTCCCTACCCATTTACCGTCCGCTCCAGCCCAACCAAGCAGTGAGGAACCAGCGGCCTCTCCCCAGAAGGATGAGTCCAGCTCTGAGAAGCAGCAGCCGCAGGAGGGTCAGGCCGCTCCGGAGAGTAACGAACAACCAGCTCCCTCCCTCTCCCAGCAAGTCCAGAAGGCTGCAGCAGCCCAGAAACAGCAGCAGCAGCAGCAGCAGCAACCGCAACAGCAACAGCAGCAACAACAAAAGCAGCAGACAGATGCTGTCAAAGCCGACAATGGAATGCCTCAGCCCTTCCCTCCACCACCTTCTGCTTCTCCACTTCCGGCACCCGCGGCCCAACGCAGCCGGCAGAATGTGGCGGAGTCACTTGCAGCGACTTCAAGGTCCCAAAACCAGACGCCCGTTGAGACACCGACGACCTCCATAGCCCCCTGGGCGAAGGAACCAACTGAAGTGCCGAAGGGACCTTCGCTCAAAGAAATCCAGGAGGCTGAGGCCCGCAGTGCCGCTCAGCGGGAAGAGATGGCCGCTGCTGCTCGCCGTGCTCAGCTGCTCGCTGAACAAGAGCGTCTCAGTCAGCAGCAACAACAGGCTCAAACTCCTGCCCTTCCATCGACCGCTAACTGGGCCAGCGCATCATCCCCTGCTAATCAGAACTCGACGGGCTCGGTTTGGAACAAGACCGCTGCCGGCAAGAACCAGGCCGGAGCTGCCGCCGCCCCTGCCAAGAAGACCCTTGCTCAGATCCAGAAGGAAGAAGAGGCTCGTAAGCAGCGCATGGCTGCTGCCGCTGCCGCAGCGCAGCAAGCGGCTGCAAACCCAGCCGCCTCATCGGCCGGTAAGCGCTATGCAGATCTTGCGAGCAAGGCCGCAGCTCAGCCTGCCTCATCCGGTGCCTGGACCACCGTGGGTGCTGGCGGAAAGCCAAAGCCACCACCAGCTGCTCCGGCTGGGCCTCGTTCGACCAGTGCAAACGCGCCGGTTGCGCCAGCTGCCGCGAAGTCAAAACCCGCTGCAGCTCCCCGAACCACCACGGTTAATACCACTCCGGCTCCGAACCCGAACAGAGCCACGGAAGAGTTGGCCAAGTGGGCGAAGATGTCCCTGGGCAAGGGCCTTAACAGCAGCATCAATGGTAAGTTAACAACGCTGTCATTGCTAGTCTGGTCCCAAAAAAGTAACTAACAAGATGCCAGTCGACGACTTCGTCCAGCAACTGCTGCTCCTGCCCGCGGACATTGAGATTATCTCCGATTCCGTGTATGCCAACTCGCAGACGCTCGATGGCCGGCGCTTTGCGGAGGAGTTTGTGCGCCGTCGCAAGCTTGCCGACAAGGGCATCGTGGACCCAGTGAACACGAGCGCCTTTGGCGACTCGAAGGGCTCATCTGGCGGATGGAGCGAGGTAGCCAAGAAGGGCTCCTCGAACGCCAACAGGGATGATGATACCAACGCACCATTCAAGGTCGTGGCTCCGAAGAAGAAGGGCAAGCGGTGAACGAATTGATACGACAATATGGGGCGTCGCTTTGGATAGCTGTTGCCTGTTCTTTCTGACGTGATACGACGAGACGAGAATGGGTTTGACGGACGGGGTTGACGCTATGCTTAACGAAGTGAACGCAGAGTGATGTGACCACGTGTACGCTATGAATGAGATGCAGCGTGTAGGCTTTATCTGGCTCTAGCCCCTGTATACCATGCGGTAATAGGACTTTTGGGGACTCCATGCTCCAATCAGTTTCATGAATTCGTAAACTCGACGGTGTAAGCCACGCATGAGGACCGGAGAGGAGCGTAAGATGTCGAGTTGTATTTGATATGTACTCCTCCGCGTAGTTATAGAGATCTCCTGCCTAGATTTCATGAAACGCATCAAAGTGTCTGGGGGGAGGAGACGGTTCGGAGAGCGAAGTCGGGGCGGGGTGGGAGGGGG